>ERZ779637.564-NODE-564-length-23003-cov-17.578918_pt1 | contig 23003 bp, 17 predicted proteins | sample MGYA00514196_ERZ779637 | MGnify/ENA primary metagenome ERZ779637 (study PRJEB29562, sample SAMEA4376700) | mouse gut metagenome | isolation source: Cecum | study: EMG produced TPA metagenomics assembly of the A DSS colitis mouse model was used to assess the...
ATTCTTATAGACGTAAATTGTATACAGGTATTCAGAACGATGGCGTTCCAAAAAATAAAGTTTTTTTGGGGCGCATTTTTTTGAAGCCGGGTGAGGAGGATAATTATGAGCGAAGTATTCAATGTGGAAGAGATATTTGCGAAGAACGTGTTTACCCTCGGAAAGATGCAGCAGCGTCTGACGAGAAACGCTTACAAGGAAGTCGTCAAGGTTATGAACGAGGGCGGCGAGCTGTCCATGAGCACCGCGAATATCGTGGCGAAGGCGATGAAGGACTGGGCGGTAGAAAACGGCGCGACCCACTATACGCACTGGTTCCAGCCGCTGACCGGTATCACTGCGGAAAAGCATGACGCTTTCGTGTCCCATCCCGACGATTTGGGCAAAATGCTGACTGAGTTTTCCGGTAAGGAGCTGATCAAGGGCGAGCCTGACGCGTCCTCCTTCCCTTCGGGCGGCTTGCGGGCGACCTTCGAGGCGAGAGGCTATACCGCATGGGATATCACATCCCCCGCGTTTTTGAAGGAGTCCGGCTGCGGCACGATCCTCTGTATTCCCACCGCCTTCTGCTCCTACACGGGCGAGGCGCTGGATAAGAAGACGCCGCTCCTTCGCTCCATGGAGGCGCTGAGTGAGCAGGCGCTGCGTATCGTGCGGCTCTTTGGCAACACGGGCGCAACCAAGGTGACCGCTTCCGTAGGTCCCGAACAGGAATATTTTCTGGTAGATAAAGATTTATATATGAAGAGAACCGATCTGATGTTTGCGGGACGCACCCTTTTCGGCGCGCCGGCTCCCAAAGGTCAGGAGATGGAGGATCACTACTTCGGTGTCATTCGTGAACGCGTGGGCGCGTACATGAAGGATTTGAACGAGGAACTGTGGAAACTTGGCGTGACGGCAAAGACCCAGCACAACGAGGTGGCTCCCGCACAGCACGAGCTTGCGCCGATCTACGAGACGGCAAACATTGCGGTGGATCACAACCAGATCGTGATGGAAACCATGAAGCGGGTTGCTGTTAAACATAACATGCGTTGCTTATTACATGAGAAACCCTATGCCGGCGTGAACGGCTCCGGTAAGCATGACAACTGGTCAATCACCACGGACAACGGCGTGAACCTGCTCGATCCCGGCGATACGCCCAACGAGAACGTACAGTTCCTTCTCGTGCTGGCATGTGTGATGAGGGCGGTGGACAGACATGCGGATCTGCTGCGCCAGTCCGCTTCCGACGTGGGCAATGACCACAGACTCGGCGCGAACGAGGCGCCCCCGGCAATTATTTCCATTTTCCTCGGCGAACAGCTTGAGGACGTGGTGACACAGCTGATCGAGACGGGCGAGGCAACCTCTGTCAAGGAGGGCGGCAAGCTCCTCACAGGCGTAAGCACCCTGCCTGATTTCCAGAAGGACGCAACCGACAGAAACAGGACGTCGCCCTTCGCTTTCACAGGCAACAAGTTTGAGTTCCGTATGGTGGGGTCTGCGGATTCCATCGCTAGCCCGAACACCACGCTGAACGCGATCGTGGCGGAAGCTTTCTGCGAGGCGGCTGACATTCTGGAGAAAGCGGAGAACAAGGAGTTGGCGATCCACGACCTGATCAAGAAATACATGACCGAGCACCAGAGAATCATCTTCAACGGCAACGGCTACTCCGACGAGTGGGTGGCGGAGGCTGCAAGAAGGGGACTTCCTAACATTAAGTCCATGATCGAGGCGGCTGGCACGCTGACCACCGACAAGGCGGTGAAGCTGTTTGAGAAGTTCGGCATCTTCACGAAGGTGGAGCTGGAATCCCGCGAGGAGATTATTTACGAGACTTATGCGAAATCCATTAACATAGAGGCGCTTACCATGATCGATATGGCGGGCAAGCAGATCATCCCGGCGGTTATCCGCTACACGAAGGTCCTTGCTGACACCGTGAACGCGGTAAAGATGGCGGGTGCGGACGCGGCCACACAGGATGAACTTCTGACGATCGTCGGTGAGAAGCTGACGGCGATGCAGACGGCTCTCGAGAAGCTGAAAAAGGCGGAGAAAGAGGCTTCCGTCATGGAAGATGCAAAGGCACAGGCGTTCTTCTACAAAGATACGGTGAGGGCGGCGATGGACGAACTGCGCGCTCCGGCGGATGAGCTGGAGATGATTGTGGATAAGGAGTACTGGCCGATTCCGACCTACGGGGAGTTGATGTTTGAGATCTGATATAAAAAATTTTAAAAATTTTAAAAAAAGTGGAAAAAAGGGCTTGTCAAACAGCCCTTTTTCCGCTATAATCCTTAATTGTTGATGGGCTATCGCCAAACGGTAAGGCAACGGACTCTGACTCCGTCATTTCAAGGTTCGAATCCTTGTAGCCCAGCTAATCAAACCCTGATGAAGCTATTTCATCAGGGTTTCTTTGACTCTTAAAGCTGCTGCGAAGGGACGGCGGCGGACAGGGGCGGGAAATATTATGAGCTTTGGAATGCGCAGGCAAAGCATTACAAGGCGTAGTCGGATGGATAGTCAGATTCTAATTTTAGAATCTGGCTATCGCGCTTTTTGAAAGAAAGTGTTATACTATACGCGTACAAGTAAGGGGCGACCCCATCGGAGAGGGCATATGACAGACCTGACAGACCGCCTCGCCGCAGGAGAAGAACTTTCCGACGACGAGTGGCGGTTTTTAATCGAAGGCGATTATGAAAAACAGCTGTTATTTTATAGAGCTGACGAGGTGCGTCGGCAGTACTACGGGACGGATGTCTATATCAGAGGGCTGATAGAGATTTCAAGCTATTGCAGAAACGACTGTCTCTACTGCGGCATCCGCCGGAGCAATGCGAACATATCGCGTTACAGGCTTGCGGAGGAGGAAATTCTCGCCTGCTGTAAGCAGGGGTATGAACTGGGATTTCGCACCTTTGTGCTGCAGGGCGGCGAGGACGCTCACCACACGACGGCGTGGGTGGAGGAAATCGTCTCCCACATCAAAGAAAAATATTCTGACTGCGCGGTGACTCTGTCGCTGGGGGAGCGTCCGCGTGAGGATTATGAAATCTGGTATCAGGCGGGAGCTGACCGGTATTTATTACGGCATGAGACGGCGTCCCGCTCTCATTACGGGAAACTGCACCCGCAGGAACAGACCTATCTGCGGCGTATGGAGTGCCTGCGGAATCTGCGGGAAATCGGCTATCAGACCGGGGCGGGCTTTATGGTCGGTTCTCCCTTTCAGCGGACGGAAGAGCTGATCGCGGACATGCGGTTTTTGCAGGAGTTTCGACCCCATATGGTGGGAATCGGACCTTTTATTCCCCATCATGACACGCCTTTTGCGGGATATCCGGCAGGGAGCCTGCAGCGCACGCTTATCATGGTGGCGCTCTCCAGACTGGCATTGCCGAAGGCGCTGATTCCCGCGACAACGGCGCTTGGCACCATTCATCCGCAGGGGCGGGAACTGGCTCTAAAAGCCGGGGCGAACGTGGTCATGCCGAATCTGTCCCCCGTAAACGTGCGCGGGCAGTACAGCCTCTACGACAATAAGGCTTGCACCGGACAGGAGGCGGCGGAAGGGCTGGCGGCGCTTCGGGAGAGTGTGGCGGCAGCAGGCTACCGGGTGGCGGTGAGCCGGGGAGACGTGGTGCAGACGGAGTGACGGGCGTCGGATGGACATCGAGCGGTGCGAATGTCAGAAATTAAATTGCTATAGTTATTTAATGGCGTAATACGCTGTGTGAAAACCAAGAAAGCGCAGAAAAATAAACATACAGGGAATGTAAGAAAGAAGGTAAAATAAAATGTACGATCCGAAATCACTATGTGCAGACGATTTTATCAACCATGAGGAAATCCTCGCGACGCTCAAGTACGCGGAGGAAAACAAGGACAATAAGGAGCTGGTGGGCGAAATTCTTGAAAAAGCGCGTCCGAGGAAAGAGGGCAGTTCCACCATATGTGCGGGGCTTTCCCACCGGGAGGCGTCGGTTCTGCTCGCCTGCGAGGACAAGGAGATACTGGAAAAAATCTACGCGCTGGCGGAGGAGATCAAACTGGCATACTACGGCAACCGCATCGTGATCTTTGCGCCGCTTTATCTGTCGAATTACTGCGTGAACGGCTGTGTTTACTGCCCGTATCACATGAAGAATAAAAATATTCCGCGAAAGAAGTTGACGCAGGAGGAAGTGAAGCAGGAAGTAATCGCTTTGCAGGATATGGGGCACAAGCGGCTTGCGATCGAGGCGGGGGAAGACCCGGTCAATAATCCCATTGAATACATTTTGGAATGCATCAAAACGATCTATTCCATCAACCATAAAAACGGCGCGATTCGACGCGTCAATGTCAATATTGCCGCAACCACAGTGGAGGAGTACCGTATGCTCAAGGAGGCGGGCATCGGCACATATATTCTCTTTCAGGAGACTTACCACAAGGAGAGCTATTTAAAGCTGCATCCCACAGGTCCTAAGCATGATTACAACTATCACACGGAGGCGATGGACCGCGCTATGGAGGGCGGCATTGACGATGTGGGGCTGGGTGTGCTCTTTGGTCTGGAACTGTATAAGTACGAGTTCGCGGGGCTGCTCATGCACGCGGAGCATTTGGAGGCGGTGCACGGGGTAGGACCTCACACCATCAGTGTGCCTCGCATCAAACATGCGGATGATATTGACCCTTCCGCATTTGACAACGGTATTGATGATGAAATTTTTGCAAAGCTCTGCGCCCTGATACGCATTGCAGTTCCCTACACGGGCATGATTATCTCAACAAGGGAGAGCCAGTCGGTGCGCGAGAAGGTGATTCGTCTTGGCGTGTCCCAGATTTCCGGTGCGTCCCGGACTTCCGTGGGCGGCTATACAGAGGAAGAGCGGCCCACCGACACGGAGCAGTTCGACGTGTCCGACCAGAGGACGCTGGACGAGGTGATCAAGTGGCTGATGGAACTGGGCTACATTCCTTCGTTCTGTACGGCGTGTTACCGCGAGGGCAGGACGGGCGACCGCTTTATGAGCCTGTGCAAGACGGGGCAGATTCAGAACTGCTGTCACCCCAACGCGCTGATGACCTTGAAGGAATACCTGTGTGACTACGCGTCCGAGGAGACGAAGGCAATCGGAGAGGCGTTGATACAGGCGGAACTTGCGAATATCCCGAAGGAGCAGGTGCGGGAGATCGCGAAGGATCATCTGGCAAAGATTGCGGAAGGGGTTAGAGACTTCCGCTTCTAAATACGGTACTGAGAGTGTGCGAATTTCAAGGGCTCTCTTATGGAATATACAATCCGCCCAACACATAGATACAGAAAGGACAGCGCAAGTATATGGGTATGAATGACACCCCCGCGGGGGAGCGGGTGCATATCGGTTTTTTCGGGAGGAGAAACGCGGGCAAGTCCAGTCTGCTCAATGCGGTGACGGGGCAGGATCTTTCCGTGGTGTCGGAGGTTCGCGGGACGACAACCGATCCGGTATATAAGGCAATGGAGCTTCTGCCGTTAGGTCCTGTTATGCTGATTGACACCCCCGGCTTTGACGACGAGGGATCGCTCGGGGAGCAGCGCGTAAAAAAGACAAAACAGGTGTTGGAAAAGACCGATATCGCGGTGCTGGTGGTGGACGCCGTGGAGGGTATGGCGGACTGCGACAGGGAGCTGCTTGCGCTTTTCAAGGAGCGGGAGATTTCGTACATTGTAGCGTATACTAAGTCCGAGATAACGAGCAACTGTCCGATGCAATCGGATGTAGAACGCGACAGCGCGGATTTGCGAGTGACCGGGGAACCAATAACAGATGTTATATATACGAGCGCAAAAACAGGCGAGGGCGTCCACGAATTGAAAGAAAAACTGGCGGCAATGCTTCCGGATAAAGAGGAGCGTCACCTTGTGGCGGATCTGGTGAAGCCGCTCGATGTGGTGGTGCTGGTAGTGCCTATCGACTCCGCTGCGCCGAAAGGGAGATTGATACTGCCCCAGCAGCAGACGATACGCGATCTGCTGGAGGCGGGTGCGGTTCCCGTGGTGGTGCGGGAGACGGAGCTGAAAGAGGCGCTCTTAAAGCTTTCGGACAAGCCCGCCCTTGTCATCACGGACAGTCAGGCGTTTGAGGAGGTGGCGGCGATCGTGCCGGAGGACATTCCGCTTACTTCTTTTTCTATTTTGATGGCTCGGTACAAGGGGTTTCTGAAACTGGCGGCGGAGGGCGTGAAAGCCATAGACAGTCTGAGAGACGGCGATCGCGTGCTGATTGCCGAGGGCTGCACGCATCATAGACAGTGCGACGATATCGGAACGGTGAAGATACCCCGGTTTTTGAAAAGGTACACGGGAAAGAATATTGTCATAGAAACCGCCTCGGGAACGGGCTTTCCCGAAGACCTTACGCCCTATGCTCTGGTGATTCACTGCGGCGGATGTATGTTGAACGAGAGAGAAGTGCTGCGGCGGATGCGCTTTGCAAAACGGCAGGGCGTGCCGGTGACGAACTACGGCATTGCCATTGTACAGATGAAGGGGATTCTCGCGAGGAGCGTAGCGCCCGTGGCGGACACGCTTTAGTAAAGAGGACTGGCTGGCGGCGCGCCAGAATGCGTCGCTTGGCTGTGCAGTGATGCTTTAGGACGGAGACAATGTTGACAGAGAGGGCGGATAGACATGTATACATTTGACGGAAGAATACGTTACAGCGAGGTGGGGGAGAACGGTCTTCTAAGCCTGCAGTCCCTGCTGGACTATTTTCAGGACTGCTCCACCTTCCACTCCGAGGATATCGGGCTGGGGTTAGAATATATGGATAAAATCGGGCAGGTGTGGCTCTTGTCCGCATGGCAGATCTGCATCGGGCGGTATCCGAAGTACGGCGAGCGGGTCGTGATCGGTACAGCGCCCTATGAGTTCCGGGGATTTATGGGACTTCGTAATTTCCTGATGCAGACGAAGGAGGGGGAGGCGCTGGCATGGGCAAACTCGATCTGGACGCTGATGGACAGGGAGAAAATGCGCCCTGTAAAGCCGAACGAGGACATGATTGCCGGCTATGCGCCGGAAGAGAAATATCCTATGGACTACGCGCCCAGAAAAATTGCCATGCCGGAAAACGGGAAGGCGATGGAGGCGTTTACGGTCAAACCGCACCACCTTGATACGAACCATCACGTCAATAACGGGCAGTATGTGCGCATGGCGATGGACTGCATTCCGGGCGGGTTTCGCATCAGCCAGCTCCGCGTGGAGTATAAGAGTCAGGCGGTGTTGGGAGATGAAATTTGTCCCGTGGCGGCAGCGGGAGAGGACGGGAAACGGTACACGGTTTCCCTGAACAACGCGGACGGGAGCCCATACTGCGTTGTGGAATTTAGTTCACCAGCTCAGCCAGACCTCGACTGAGTGGCAAATCGTGCTTGCACGAATTTGACGGGAAGGAGAAGGTCTGAGGGAGCGCCTTTTTATGAGCGAAAGTAGCTGCGCAGCAGCGGAGAGCGCTGAAAGCGCGATTTTGCGAATAGGCGCGTGCTGAGCGTTCAGAGCGTATACATCGGAAACGGAGAAAGACTATGATTCAATTAGGAGAAATACAGACTTTAAAAATTATAAAGCAGGTAGACTTTGGCGTTTACCTCTACGACGGCGAAAATACGGAAGAGCGAATCCTTCTGCCGAAAAAACAGGTGCCGGAGGGCGCGGCAAACGGCGACGAGGTCGAAGTTTTTGTATACCGCGATTCCAAGGACAGGCTGATTGCCACCACAAATATGCCGAAAATCACCCTGCATGGGGTGGAGAAGCTACAGGTGGCGCAGGTGGGGAAAATCGGCGCGTTTCTGGACTGGGGACTGGAAAAAGACTTGCTTCTGCCCTTTAAGGAGCAGACAAAAAGGGTGTCAGCCGGGGACGAGTGCCTTGTGGCGCTTTACATTGATAAATCAGACAGGCTCTGCGCTACCATGAACGTGTATCCCTACTTAAAAAATAACAGCAGTTATAAAAAGGATGACAGGGTGAGCGGTACGGTCTATGAGATCAGCCCGAACTTTGGCGCGTTTGTGGCGGTGGACGATCGGTATTCAGGACTGATTCCGAAACGGGAATTATACGGGAATGTTTCGGTGGGAGATACCGTAGATGCCCGCGTGACGGCGGTGAAGGAGGACGGGAAGCTGGATCTGAGCATCCGCGAGAAGGCATACCTGCAGATTGCGGGGGACGCGGAGAAGGTGATGCAGGCGATCGACAGCTTTGGCGGGGCGCTGCCCTTTAACGATAAGGCGTCGCCTGAGGTGATCCGCCGGGAGATGCAGATGAGCAAAAACGAATTTAAACGAGCGGTTGGAAACCTGCTGAAAGCGGGAAAAATTACGATTACGGAGAAAGCGATAAGACGCAATGACGAGTAAAAGAGCGAATTGGTTGTTCCTGACTATCATATTGGTGCATTTCGGGGTGATAGCGTTTCTGATTTTTGGGGGCGCGCTTCTTCTTCCCGACAGCCTTGTGCTGAGTTTCTTCTTGAGCCAAGGGATATTAGTTGTGCCTACGATTATATTCCTGCTGATTTATGAGCGCAGAGAGCCGCATCCGTTCGAGGCGGCGGGTTTTCACGAGGTGAAGGTTTCTACCGTTCTGATGATTATTCTGTGTACCTTTTTGATTATGCCGCTGGTCACGGTACTCAACGCGTTGACTATGTTTTTTACGGACAATGCCGTGGCGGCTTTAGAGGGCGACATTGTGAGCACGCCCTTTCCGGTGATGCTGTTTATGATCGGGATATTCGGACCTTTTTGTGAGGAATTTGTATTCCGGGGCGTGATATACAGAAGCTACAGGAGAAGTGGGGATTGGAATGATAACACGCGTTACAAAACGCTTCGCGGCAATGGTATTTCGGCAATGCTTTTGTCGTCGCTTCTCTTTGGACTGATGCATATGAATTTTAACCAGGCGGTTTACGCTTTTGCGATCGGCATTTTTCTTGTGCTGTTGGTGGAGGCGGCGGGAAGCCTGTGGGCGTCTGTCTTCTGCCATATGTTTTTTAACTCCTGCCAGGTTGTCCTGATGTATGCATCGCAAAACATGTTGAATAGTGTGTACGGGCAGGCGGTGAATGAGACGGCGGAGCAGTTGTCAACGCAGGATCTTCTGGCAGCGCTTTCCGTTTATCTGCTGATCGCGGGAGTCACAACGCCCATTGCAGGATGCGTGATTGCGTGGATTGCAAAAAATGAAGGGCGGCAGGCAGAGTTTCGGGCGTTGTTTCGCAGACGGGGCGGACGGGTGGCTTCACAGCCGATGCCGTCGTATCGGCAGGCACAGATGAACCAGCCGCCGTATCGGCAGCCGCAGCAGGCACAGATGAACCAGCCGCCGTATCGGCAGCCGCAGCAGGCACAGATGAATCAGCCGCCGTATTGGCAGCCGCAGCAGGCGCAGATGAACCAGCCGCCGTATTGGCAGGCACAACAGCCGCTGCCACCGAACCGGATGACACAGCAGAATCAGCAGCCACAACAGCCGCTGCCGCCAAATATGCAGACTCCGCCGATGCAGATGAGCCAGCCGCCGTATCAACAGCCGCAGCAGGCGCAGATGAACCAGCCGCCGTATTGGCAGGCACAACAGCCGCTGCCACCGAACCGGATGACACAGCAGAATCAGCAGCCACAACAGCCGCTGCCGCCAAATATGCAGACTCCGCCGATACAGATGAGCCGACCGCCACAGATGAGTCAGCAGCCGTATCAGCAGGCGCAGATGAGCCAGCCGCTGTATCAACAGCCACAGCAGGCGCAGATGAGCCAGCTGCTGTATCAACAGCCACAGCAGGCGCAGATGAGCCAGCCGCCGTATCAACAGCCGCTGCCGCCCATGCAGCCGGTTCCGCCGCGTGTGGAATATCTGCTGAGTGTGCCGTTAATTATAGCGATAGTGCTCTGCCTGGGATATATGAGTCTGGAATTGATACTGCTTGGGTAATGTAGGCAGCGCATAAGCAGACTCGAAGCGCTTCGCGTTTCTCGTTCGCGTTGCTCGTCATAAAGCGTCACAGCCAGTCTTGCATACATGCATCCTGTCTGCAACGCTTTCTGACTCTGCTTATGCGCGCAAAAAATAACGACCCGTCCGGGTCGTTATTTTGGTTTAAACTGTCATATCAAAGTTTCCGCCGATGTGGGGATTGACGGACAGTTCCATTGCCGCCGCGTCTATCATGCCGACAACCTGACTTCCTGTGGTTTCCGCCTGATCAAGAGACTTGGCAAGCATTGCTACGCCGTAGGCGTCATTTGTTTTGGCGCTGGACATGGCCATAGATAACCCTGCAATATCCATAAAAATCACCAACCTTTCTGCAATTTCATTTTACCACACTTGCGTCAGCGGTAACAATATACAATTTTAACAATACCACGAAATACAATAAATCGATAAAAATGTTAAAAAATACACAAAAAATTCACGAATGTAGGTAGATTTTTTTGTAGATATAGATTAAAATAGTACCTAGCTTTTGCTTTTTCGGAAAATAGGGGGCGAAAAGGCATGGTGAATTGTCACGAAACATAAGAGGGGTGGGGGAATGATTTCTAATCAGATTTTGCAAAACACGATTGAAGGTCTGAAAGCTATCGCCAGAGTGGAACTTTGCGTTATGGATGTGGATGGGAAGGCTGCAGCTATGACGACGGAGGAGATGGAACGCTGCGGCAAGGCGGCTGCGGAGTTTGCAGAGTCCCCAGCAGATTCACAGGAGATTCAGGGGTATCAGTATTTTAAGATTTTTGACGAACAGCAGTTAGAGTACATTCTGGTTGCAGGAGGTGTGGGCGAGGATGTTTACATGGTCGGCAAGATGGTGGCGTTCCAGATCCAGAACCTGCTGATTGCTTATAAGGAGCGGTTTGACAAGGACAACTTTGTAAAGAATCTGCTTTTGGACAACCTGCTTCTGGTGGACATATACAGCCGTGCGAAGAAACTGCATATCCAGACGGACGTCAAACGCGTTGCGCTTATTGTGGAGACGGACAACGTCAAGGATTACAATGCGCTTGAGAGTGTGCGCGCCTATTTTGGCGTGAACAATAAGGACTTTATCACGGCTGTGGACGAAAATAACGTGATTGTGGTAAAGGATCTGTCCGAGGATGACAGCCCGCAGGAGATCGAACGGTGCGCGGCGGCGGTTGCGGCTTATCTGCGCAAGGAAAGCTTTAAGAACGTTCGCATTGCCTACGGCACGGTGGTAAATGAGATCAAGGGCGTGAGCAGTTCTTACAAAGAAGCGAAGATGGCGTTGGACGTAGGGAAGATTTTCTTTGGCGAGCGAGACGTGATCGCCTACAGCGAGCTTGGCATTGGCAGGCTGATCTACCAGCTTCCAATTCCTCTTTGCAAAATGTTTATCAAGGAGATCTTCGACGGCAAAAGCCCCGACGAGTTCGATGAGGAGACGCTTGTCACCATCAACAAGTTTTTCGAGAACTCCCTGAACGTGTCTGAGACGTCAAGACAGCTTTTTATTCACAGAAATACGCTTGTTTACCGTTTGGATAAGCTGCAGAAGAGCACGGGTCTTGACCTGCGGGTGTTCGAGGACGCCATTACATTTAAAATTGCGCTGATGGTGGTAAAATATATGAAGTATATGGAATCGTTTGAATTCTGATGTATGGAGGAAAGGATATGGTAGAAGTTATGACAGACAAACAGTTTGATAAAATTATTAAAATGATTTCCATGATTTTAGATGGATGTAAGGATCTGGATGAAGCGAAAAAGAAAGTGAATGAACTTTCCGATAGTGTAGATAAGAAAACGGAAGAAAAGTAGGAGAGAAGAAACGTGGCAGTTAAGAAGAAAAGAAAAGCCCCCGCGGTAGAAAATGAAATTATCAACCTTACGAATGTGAGCAAGGCATACTCAACCGGTGCGCCGGCATTGAAGGATGTGAACCTCCATATTAGCAGGGGCGAGTTTGTCTTTATCGTGGGAGACAGCGGATCGGGTAAATCCACGCTGATCAAGCTGCTTTTGAGGGAGCTTACCATCAGCAGCGGCTATATTAACGTGATGGGGTACGATCTTTCCAAGATCAAGCACCGGAAAATTCCGAAATTCAGAAGAAATCTGGGGATCGTGTTCCAAGACTTCCGCCTTTTGAAAGACAGGAACGTCTACGAGAACGTGGCATTTGCACAGCGCATTATCCAGAAATCGAATAAGGAGATCAAGAAAAACGTGCCCAGCATCTTAGCGATTGTGGGACTTGCCGGCAAGTATAAGGCGAAACCCAGACAGCTTTCCGGCGGTGAGCAGCAGAGAGTTGCGCTTGCGCGCGCGCTCGTGAACCAGCCCACGATTCTTCTGGCGGACGAGCCTACGGGTAATCTGGATCCGAAAAATTCATGGGAGATTATGAAACTGCTGGAGCAGATCAATGAAAACGGAACGACTGTTATTGTTGTTACCCATAACCGTGAAATTGTGAACGCGATGCAGAAGCGTGTGGTAACCCTGCGCCGCGGCGTCATTATCAGCGACGAGGAAAAGGGAGGGTACATAGATGAGGATTAGTACGTTTTTTTATACGCTGAAGCAGGGCTTCCGCAATATTTTCCGCAATAAGCTCTTTTCGCTGGCGTCGATTGCTACGATTGCCGCCTGCCTTTTTCTTTTCGGTATTTTTTATGCTATTCTGGCAAACTTCCAGCATATCGTGAAGAATGCGGAGGAGGGCGTCTCCGTCTGGGTGTTCTTCGACGAGGGTATTGAGGATATAAAGATTCAGCAGATTGGCGACTTAATCGCGAAGCGTCCCGAGGTGGCGAAGATGGACTTCATCTCCGCGCAGGAGGCGTGGGAGAGCTTTCGGGACGAATATCTCGGTGAGTACGGCGACGGCTTTACCGAGAACCCGTTGGAAAATTCCGCCAACTATCAGGTATATCTGAACGATGTGTCCATGCAGTCCGCTCTCGTGACTTATCTGGAATCCATAGACGGCGTGCGGATGGTAAACCGTTCGGAGCTGGTGGCGACCACACTGACCGGAATCAACGCTCTGATTGCTTATGTTTCCGTGGGCATCATTGCGATTTTGCTGGCGGTTTCCATTTTCCTGATCAGCAATACCGTGGCGATCGGTATCTCTGTCCGCAAAGAGGAAATTAATATTATGAAATACATCGGAGCTACCGACTTTTTCGTCCGCTCCCCCTTTGTGGTGGAAGGTATTATGATCGGGCTGATCGGCGCTGCGCTGCCGCTCGGTTTTATTTATACGATATATAATGTAGTTTTATCCTATGTGATGGAGCGTTTCCCGCAGCTTTCCTCCCTTCTGAGCTTTGTGCCGGTAGGGGAAGTCTTCCACGTGCTTATCCCCATTTCGCTCGGGCTGGGCGTGGGCATCGGTTTTCTGGGAAGTATCGTGACGGTGAGACGGCATTTGAGAGTGTAAGCGCGGGTTTGAGAGTCTGATAAAGTGAACATGTAGAGGTTATAGCTTGAAGATACACATCCAAAAGAAAATTAAAAGAATAACGGGCGTTACTCTATGCCTTGCGCTTGTGCTCTCCTGCGCGGCGCCTGCGCCTTCCGTGCAGGCGGTTACCAGCGAGAGCATCCGGGAGAAAGAGCAGGAGATCGAGAAGGCTAAGAAAGAGGTTTCCGGCTTGAAGAGCAGTCTGACTGACGTGGAGAAGCTGAAAAAGGAGCTGGAGCAGTCGAAGAGCGATCTGACCGCCTTTGTGCAGCAGCTTGACGGGCAGCTTGCAGACATACAGGAGAACATCGCTAAATATAATACAATGATTACAGAAAAAGAAGAAGAGATCGAGGAGACCTTGAGAGATCTGGATGAGGCGCAGGCGAGACAGGAGCTGCAGTATGCCGCTATGAAAAAACGCATACAGTTCATGTACGAGCGCAGCGACTCTTTTTATATGGAAACGCTTTTCGGCTCTGAGAGCATTGCGGGGATTGTGAACCGCGCCGATTACATTGAGGCGCTGTCGCGCTACGACAGGGAAAAGCTGAATGAATATGTGGAGACGCGTAAGTACGTGGAACTCTGCAAGGAAGAGCTGGAAGTGGAGAAGCAGCTTTTGGATGAGGCGCGCGAGGCGGTGGAACAGGAAGAGTCCAACGTCAGCAGCCTGATCGGGGAGAAGGAGGCGCAGATTGTCTCCGTGAGTGGTGATATTGCCAATAAAGAGGCGGCAATCAAGGAATACGAGGACATGATCGCGCAGGAAAACGCCGAGATCGCTGCGCTGGAGAAAGCGGTGGCGGAGGAGCGCGCGAGGCTGGAGGCTGAGAATGCGCAGGCAAGAATCTATAACGGCGGTATGTTTGCATGGCCCTGCCCCGGTTACAAGCGCATTTCCGACGAGTACGGCAACCGTATGCACCCGATTCTCGGCATAGAGAAGTTCCACAACGGGCTGGATATGGCGGCGCCTTCGGGAACGGCGATTCTGGCGGCATACGACGGCGACGTGGTGGCGGCGGATTACAGCAGCAGCATGGGCAACTATATTATGATCAATCACGGCAGCGGGCTGTACACCATTTACATGCACTGTTCCGCGCTGTATGTTTCCAAAGGGCAGACCGTTTCCAAAGGGCAGAATATCGCGGCGGTGGGATCTACAGGACGTTCCACCGGACCCCATCTGCATTTCAGCGTGCGCCTGAACGGAAATTACGTAAGCCCGTGGAACTATCTGAGCTAGCATTGAGTTTATGCAGGCGATTTGCGAATGGCATGGACGGGTATGATATAAGGATTTTGTGTATAAGGAGATGACCTAACTTGGATTCGAGGAATAATAACAATCGTTATTATAATGATTACCCTATTCAGGGGGGCGGACGGCAGACCAACCCCTATTACAACGGAATGCAGGGCGGCTACAACAGCGCACCCGTCCCGCCGCAGCCTCCCCAGCAGGGGAATGGTAAGGGCGGCGGCAGCTTTTTGCTTGGCATAGTGCTCGGCGTGGCGCTGACCACGCTTGTCTGCGGCTTTACTTTTGTTGGCGTGAAAGTCTATGAGGCGGTGGACAGCAAAAACGTGGCAAAAAAGGGAAATGCGTCCAGCGTTGTCAGCGAGGAGACGGAGAAGAAGCTTGAGGCGATCGAGGAAGTGATCGACGAGTACTATTATCAGGACGCTGACATTGACGTGGACGCCATGACCGAAGGCATGTACGCCGGCATGGTGAACGCGCTGGGAGACCCTTATTCCGTCTACTACACGGAGGAAGAGTGGAACGAAATGATGCAGGATACGGCGGGTATCTATTATGGCATCGGCGCCTATCTGATGATAGATCCCAATACCGGGCTCGGAAAAATATCAGGCGTTATAGAGGGCACTCCCGCCGAGGAGTCGGGGCTGCGCGCGGACGACCTGCTTTATCTCGTGGACGGGGAAAGTACGATGGGGATGGAACTTTCCGAGATTGTGTCGCGTATAAAGGGAGAGGAGGGCACGAAAGTCCACCTTACCATCTATCGCGAGGGCGAGAGCGATTATCTGGAGGTTGACGTGGAACGGCGGCAGATTGAAGCGCCCACGGTCAAATACGAAATGCTGGAAAACGATATCGGCTATATTCAGATTACCGAGTTCGACGACGTGACTACCGACCAGTTCACCGAGGCGCTTGCCGTGATCAAAGGCTCGGGCGCAAAAGGGCTTGTTCTCGATCTGCGCGGCAATCCCGGCGGCAGCCTGAACGTGGTGGTGGACATCGCCAGACAAATTCTGCCCAAGGGGCTGATCGTCTATACCGAAGATAAATACGGCGAGCGCGACGAGTACACCTGCGATGGCAGAAATGAGCTGGATATGCCGCTTGCGGTTCTTGTGAACGGCAATTCCGCGAGCGCGTCTGAGATTCTTGCGGGCGCGATTCAGGACTACAATAAAGGAACGCTCGTCGGGACGACTACCTTCGGGAAGGGCATTGTCCAGCGGGTGCTGCCGTTGACGGACGGTACGGCTCTGAAACTCACGATCAGCGCCTACTATACGCCCAAGGGCAACAACATCCACGGGGTCGGCATCGAGCCGGACGTGGTATGCGAGTTTGACAGCGACGCCTACTATGACAAGGATGTGGATAACCAGTTGGAGAAGGCGGTGGAGGTGCTGGGGAAGTAGGGGACAGTGAAACATGAAAGAGTATCTCTGGAAACACCGCGCCGTGCTGCTGACGGGCATTCCTGCGCTGGTGATCTTTCTGCTTGCAACATACAGGCTGTCCGAGACAGGGCAGCCAATCCTGTTTAACGACGAGATCGGGTACTGGTCCAACAGCGCCTTTTTTCTGGGGATGGACTGGACGTCGGTGACGGGAAATATCAATTATTATTCCTATGGATACAGTCTTCTTCTGATATTGCTCAGAGTGATGGCACGGATGTTCTTTTGGAGCTGGGATGAGCTGTATCATGCGGGAATTGTGCTGAACGGCGGGTTCCTTGTGGGAAGTTATCTGATCTCGCTGAAACTGGCAGAGAGGTATCTGCCTGAAATGGATCGGATTGTCAGGACGGCGGTCTGTTTTGTCGTCTGCACTTATTCGTCCTATATCGTCTACGCGCATATCACATGGACAGAATGTACGCTTCTGTTCTTTTTCTGGGTGTTTCTCTATGTGATGATGCGTGTGACGGATCGACCGGCAGTGGGGAATCATGTGGCTTTTGCGGTTGTTTCTTTTTATCTGTATACGGTACATCAGCGTTCGCTGGGGATCGTGGTGACGGCGGTTCTGGTGGTGCTGTGTATGAGACTTTTGCGGAAAAACCGGCTGGGGCATGTGGCGGCATTCTTGGGCAGCTTGTATTTGTGCGGTCTGCTTCACAGCGTGGTCAAATGGAATCTACAGCATGTGAATTATCTGGGAGAAGAGCCCGCCGCGCTGCGTGAGCTTGTGGGACATGCCTTTACGGGGACGGCAAAACTTTTTCTGGCGGCAGGCTTTCTGCTGCTTTTGATCCTGTATCTGATAGAGAAAAGGAGATATAAGATTCTGGCGGCGCTGCTCGCGGCGGGTCTTCTGGCGGCGGCTGTGCTCTGTTGGCAGACCGGAAGCGGAGGGGGTACGGGAGCGGCGGATATCGCGGCGGCTGCGGCTGAACCGATGGCGGATGGAGCGGATCAAACCGTGGATGTGCGCATTTCTGTCAATGACTTTTCTGGTCAATGGGGCGTGCTGCGCAATCTCTTTACGGTGAACGGTTTGATCCGTTTGGGGATCAGCATAGTCGGTAAATGGTTCTATCTGGCTTCCGCCACGGGTTTTGTGATTTGCTGGGGCATTGCGGCGCTGTGCAAAAACATGTGGCTTTTGTGCCGGGACGTTTTGAGACGGGTATTCGGCAGAGGCGGGACACAGGAGAATCAAGCGGCGGCAGGGGACGGCGAAACGGCAGGACAGGTGCCTGTCGGAGAGAGACTCTGGCTGTTTGGCGTGCTCGTGGCATGGTTTTCGACTTTTATGATCAGCGCGATCTATAAAGAAGGCTTTTATAAAAATGATGACCTGTTCAACGGCAGATATGTTGAGTTTACAATAGGGTTCCTGCTGATATATGGGCTGAATTGTCTGATAAATGACAAAAAATGGGTACGCAAAATGCTGCTTGTCATGGTATTATATATAGCGGCAGGGTATCTTTGCCAGTATGCGATCGACGAGGTTGGACGGAAGGAGTTTGAGCTGGCGCACTGCGTCATGTTTGGGCGGATGGTCTGGAATTACGAAGTGCCTGTCGGAAAAGTGCGGGTGGTGGAGGAATATATCATTCCGTATACCCTATGGTTTTTCGTGATCCTGAAGCTGATGCGGGAGCGTTTTCCTAAGGCGGCGGTGGTCAGGACAGTTCTGGCTCTGGCGGTCCCTCTGGTGGTCTGGTCTTATTTGGGCAGGTCGATCGTAGATAACTATGTGGTGGTCAGGAATGAGAAGCAGGAGGCGCCGCTTCCTCCGTTTGCGTCGTGGATCAGTGTGCTTGGCAGGGGAAACGAGACAGTTTATTACATCATGGATTCGGCTAATCAGAGAAACGCAGGGCTCTTGCAGTATCTGCTGCAAGATAGAACGGTCGTTGTGACGAATTTGGAGCAGACGTCTTTTGAGGAAGATGCCTTCTATGTGATGAAGCAGGATTACATAGATACGGAGCGGGTGGCGGACCGGTGCGAACTCGTCATGGGATCCAGAGGTTATCTGCTGCTGATCAATAAGAACGGGAAACTGATGGAGGCGTGGCGTCCTTTTATGGATTGAGACGGGATTCAGGAGGCGGTTTGATGAAACTGATCATACAAATACCATGCTACAACGAGGCAGAGACGCTTGAGATTGCCCTCAACGAGCTGCCGAAGCAGATCGACGGTGTGGATGAGATCGAATATCTGATCATCAACGACGGCAGCGACGACGATACGGAGAAGGTGGCTCTGGACTGGGGTGTACATTACATTGTGCATTTTAAACGGAATCTGGGGCTGGCAAAGGGGTTTCTGGCAGGGATAGACTTAGCGCTTCGGCACGGTGCGGACATCATCGTTAATACGGATGCAGACAATCAGTACTGCGGTGCGGATATTGAAAAGCTGATTCAGCCGATTCTCAACCGGGAGGCGGATATCGTGATCGGGGAGCGCCCCATCGACGACAATGCGGAATTTTCTTTTATAAAGAAAAAGCTGCAGCGTTTCGGCAGTTTTGTGGTGAGACTGGCGTCCAAGACCGACATACCCGACGCGCCCAGCGGTTTCCGGGCTTACAGCCGAAAGGCTGCCATGCGTGTGAATGTACATAACGAATACACTTACACGCTGGAGACTATCGTTCAGGCGGGCAGAAATAAGATGGCGATCACTTCGGTACCTGTGAAGACGAACCCGGAACTGCGCAAGTCCAGACTGATGCACTCCATTTTTGACTATGTGAAAAAGTCCATGCTGACGATACTGAGAGCAGTGCTGATGTACAGACCCCTTCGGGTCTTCACTCTTCTGGGGATGATTGCGATGGCGGGCGGCGTTGCGATTGGCATCAGGTTTTTGGTGTTCTATTTTCAGGGTAACGGCGGCGGTCATACCCAGTCGCTGATTTTGGCGGCGATGCTGATCATTATCGGCAGCCAGACTTTTGTCACCGGACTGCAGGCGGATATCATATCGGCGAACCGCAAGCTGCTGGAAGATATCCAGTATCGGGTGAAGAAGCTGGAACTGGGACTGCTCGACCCGGATGGCAGGGCAATTGAAATAGAGAAAGAAGGTGATGGGCCGGATTAGGCAAAGGTTCAGCAATGTGATGTATTTGACAGCGGAATAGAGACAGAATGCACAAAAATGTATTTTTTTAAAGACAACGCTTGTTAAATCAAATACATAGGTTTATAATCAATGATAGCGTTTATAAGTATCGCAAAAAACAAAGTGGAGGAGAGAGACAATGAGAAGCATGAAAAAGTTGCTTAAAAAAGCAATGGTGTTTACGCTGACGGCAGCTATGTTAGTCGGAACACCTTTGACAGCATCAGCAGCGCCTCTGAACAGTGTGTTCAGTGTATCGGATGGTACCGATGCAGACGGAAAAGAAAGCGGTACCGGCACCGTTACAAATACTGATACCAATACGACCAGTACGGTGTTGAAAGACAATGCTGCAAGAATTATCGGTATTAGTCTGGATCAGACTGAGATTACCGCGGAGGTAGACGCTCCCGCGAAAGATCGCCAGAAAATTAAGGCGACAATCATTATGGAATGGGGAGATGCTGAACTCACAGCCGAGGAGAAGGAAGAAATTACGGATTCCCTCGAATCAAAAATCAAGTGGGAAGTTCTTAATTTAGATGAAACAAAGAGCAACCCCGTGCCGGGTACTATTCTCGCTATTGAAGCGAGCGCCGCAGACAGAACGGTTGTTACTCTGAACCCTAAAAAGGGTAATAAAGAGAAGCTGATCGTCAGAGCAACGATTGATGGCAGATATGCTTTTGTGGCTGAGAGAAATGAGGATGGCACATTAAAAGAAGAAAACGGGGAACTGGTATTTACTAAAGTAGAGCTTGGAGAGACGAAGGATCTTCTGTTTACTGCGGATGCCAAGGTATTTGTGAAAGAATATTCTAAAGACCTCTGGTTCGACTGGAATCAGAATGGTGTTAAGGATGATACTGACAATGCCCCCACTGCATACTTGAAGCATACGATGGATCTGAATAAGTATCTCGCTCGTGATCCTCAGACTGCTAACGATACAATCACATGGATTTCCGACAATACAAAAGCTGCTACAGTTACCGCAGCTGGTGTAGTTACTTTCAAAGGCACAAAGACCAATGCTGCCGGAAAGATTATTGCTGTAAGTGAACAGAGTAAAACGGCAGAGTGGGAGTTCGCGGTTGATCCCGGTGTGGCAGCATCGAAAGTGGAGATTGTCAAGGCAACAGACAGCAGCCTGTTTACCAAAAACAAAACAGAGGTAGATTTAAATAAGAATACCACGAAGGCAGACGGATGGTCTGTTACCGACGCAGCACATGAAAATAGTGCACTGGGCGTTAAAGTACAGATGTACGCTAAGGTGAATGCTGCGACTGACGCAAGCAAGAACTTAATCTTAGCAGATAGTCAGGCGGCGCTGGAGGCACTTAACGATAGCATCGTAGATAAAGGTAATGAGACAAAACATAAATATCAGGCAGCCAAGAAAGATATTGCGGATGGAAAATGGTATTATGAGGTTGACAGCAAGGGTGAGAATTGTGTTGCAAAGCAGGTAAAAGTTACGGATGTTATTAATTGGACATCCAACAAGGCTGCATTTGCAAATGTAGCAAGCGATGAGGGCTTCGCCAATACAATTACGGCGACAAACGTAGGCAAGGCTTCTGTCACTGCAAAAGCTTCCAACGGAAAGAAAGCAAGTCTCGCAGTAACTGTGAAAGCAACATTGGGTGCACTTAAGATTGATCCGGTTAAGGATAACACCCTGTATTCCGGACAGAATGTAACGCTGACTTATACACCTGATCCTAAGGCAAGCAAAGACGGCGTGAAATGGTCCGTAAAAGCATTTAAGGGTTCAGATGAAGTTAAGAATCAGGCTTCTATTAGCGGTAAAGGCGTTTTGACAATCAAACCGCAGGTTGCTTGCGACAAAATTACTGTTACTTTGGAGAGCAAAAAGAACGGTATAGCTGCTGGCGGCGAAGAGAAGACGATTACGACAACGAAGGATTTTGATATCAAGCAGAGCAGTATTGACGGTATTACTGTTCAAGATGATAAAAAAGTTACAGTTGCGAACGTTTACGTTGACTACAAGGATGCCACTAAGACTAAATGTTCTATTAAGAAAAATCAGTTAGCAAATAAAAAGGATAATACAACTACAATTCAGGCAGAAAAAGGCAGAACATATGCCGTAACAGTTATACCGGCAGTATATGGAGAGAACAGCGATGTATCTACACTGAGCTGGAAGACTTCCAAGGCAGCCGTTGCGGATATTACTAACAATGGCAGCACCGTACTGATTACAGCAAAGCAGAAAGGTTCCGCTACAATAACTGTCAGCGGCGTTCGCGTAGACGAAAAGAATAAAGCGAAAGCAATCAACACCACCTTTAAGGTAAACGTAGAGCAGCCTGTTAAAACGTTGACGATGAATAAGCCTGCGGTTGTGTTAAATCAGAAGGCTGGTAAGATTAATAAGGTCGCAGTGGATGCCGTAGATCAGAAGGTTGCTTTAAAGGTAACGTTAGGACCGAAGGGTGTTAATAACAAAGCAGCAGTTCATTGGACTGTTACTGATGTGAAGAATAACAAGACTCTGGAAGCATCTGCTGTAGGTCTGACAGATAAGAAGGGTGCAGCTATTACAAAGGCGAATGTTTCGGTTACTCTGCCTACACCTAAGGTTGGTGATGTATTCAGAATTACAGCCAGAACTGATTCCGGTGCATCTGCAACCAGTACCGTTACTGTTGTAAACAAGGCATCAGAAATCGCGATTGCTAAGACGGTGCAGTCCAAAACGGATGGTGAAGCAGGTGAAGTAACCTTTGAGCGTTTCTCAGTCACAGATACTAAGAAGAATAAAACAACGCTTAACGCAGTAGAACTCAAGATTTCTGAGTACGAGCTTTGTCAGATGAAGCCCGTTATCAACATTGGTGATGCAGAAAAGAAAAAAGACGGGACACCTAAGTGGGTAGTCGAAGGAACAAATAATGCAGAGAAGGTTACCTATACCGTAAATAAGAAGGGTATCGTTAACATTGATGCATACGGCAATGTTTATCCTGTAAACACCGGTAAAGTTACAATTACAGCAAAAACACCGCTTGGTAAGAAGGCAACTCTTACGGTTACAGTTACGAAATAGTAGCGCCTTCTTTATCAGAAAGTTTTGTTGAATAGTTAATGAAAAGATGGGGTGTCGCAAAATCATCAAATTAGATGATCGAGCGGCACCCTTGCTCTATATTATGAAAAAATCCGGAGATAATTCTTTTGTTTTAGGAATTGTCTCCGGATTTTAGGCATCTTGGCTAGTACGCTGAAAATATTCGTGATAGCTTTGTGCCAGATACAGCAGCACCCTTACCAGAATATTCACAGTCCATAATGACTGCGGTTCAACAAACGGGATTCGACAAATTGCGCTTTTGTCGACAAAATATATGCTTTCCAGTGCGGCGCAATCCCATTAGAGCAATCTTAAAAGCTGTACCAACTCATGCGACTCCTCCGCATCTGATGCGGTCTGCCTTGTATCAAACTGCGAAAAGCGGTTGTCTCGGTAAAATGATAACAGCCTTTCCTCATTTTCCGTTTCCAGAAATGTTACCATGCCGCCAAACATATACTGTGTTGCTTTAATTTTGTCCCATGCCAAGCCAAGAAGTTCTGCGCCAGTAATCATTTTTCCATCATTTTCAGAATAATTTTTAC
>ERZ779637.568-NODE-568-length-22835-cov-14.583450_pt1 | contig 22835 bp, 18 predicted proteins | sample MGYA00514196_ERZ779637 | MGnify/ENA primary metagenome ERZ779637 (study PRJEB29562, sample SAMEA4376700) | mouse gut metagenome | isolation source: Cecum | study: EMG produced TPA metagenomics assembly of the A DSS colitis mouse model was used to assess the...
AAAGACAGTAAAGGTCGTAAACTAATGACAGGGGAGAGTCAGGATAAAGACGGGAGATACAGATATAAATATTGTGATCCTTTCGGGAAAAGGAAATCTGTATATAGTTGGAGACTGACAGAATCCGATCCATACCCGAAAGGCAAGCGCAAGGATATTTCCCTGAGAGAAAAAGAAAAGAACATTCAAAAAGAGTTAAACGATGATATTGTTCCTGATGGTGGGAATATGACAGTATTAGAGTTGGTGGAGAAATATATCAATCAAAAAAGAGGCGTTAAGCATAATACGCAAGCCAATTACAATTTTGTTATCAATGTCATCAAGAAAGAACCGTTCGGAGCAAAGCGGATTGATAAGGTGAAATTATCAGATGCCAGGGAGTGGCTGATTAAATTACAGGATGATGGAAGAGGTTACAGCAGCATACATAGTATCCGTGGCGTAGTCAGACCAGCTTTTCAAATGGCAATGGATGATGACCTTATCCGTAAGAATCCGTTTGAATTCCAATTAGCAACGGTAGTAGTAAATGATAGTGTGACCAGAGAAGCTATTACAAGGAAACAGGAACGGGAATTTTTAAGGTTTATCAAAGAAGACAAGCATTTCTGCAAATATTATGACGGTATTTATATCTTATTCAAGACTGGACTTAGGGTTTCGGAGTTTTGTGGACTGACAAAAGAAGATATTGAGTTTGACAAAGAAAGAATCAAAGTAGACCATCAGTTACAGAGGAAACGTGATATGGAATATGTAATCGAAACGCCTAAAACAGAAAAAGGCGTGAGATATGTTCCCATGAATGAAGATGTTGCAGAATGTTTTAAGCGTATCATTAATAACAGGAAGAAGCCTAAAATCGAACCAATGATTGACGGCAGGATAGGGTTCTTATTTCTTGATAAAAATGATATGCCTATGGTAGCTTTGCATTGGGAAAAATACTTTCAACATATCAGAGAGAAATATAATAGTATATATAAGGTGCAAATGCCTGTTATAACACCACATGTATGCAGACATACATTCTGTAGCAACATGGCGAAGTCGGGCATGAATCCAAAGACACTACAATACATTATGGGACATTCTGATATTGGCGTTACATTGAACACATATACACATTTACAGTTTGATGATGCCAAAGAAGAGATGAAGAAAGTCTGTAATAAGTAGTGGGCTAAAAATTTCAATTTAGCCCAGAATTTAGCCCAAACGAAGGAAAAGTTATGCAAAGTTATTCCAAGTTATACATAAAAAGGTGAACAAACACACTATCATAAAAATATAGCAAAACTGTTGAAAGTACCTAAAATACAGCAAAATCAAGCATTTACGGAGGTTTTAGCAACATGATAAAAATACTTTTTGTATGCCACGGCAACATCTGCCGCAGCACCATGGCCCAAAGCCTCCTCACCCACATGGTAAAGGAAAAGGGACTTTCATCCCAATTCCACATCGACTCCGCCGCCACCAGCCGCGAGGAGATCGGCAACCCGCCGCACTACGGCACGGTGAATAAACTGCGGCAGGAGGGGATTCCGCTTATTCCTCACAGGGCGCGCCAGATGACGAGGCAGGATTATAAGGACTTTGACTATCTGATCGGCATGGACGACGCCAATGTCCGCAATATGGAGCGGATCGCGGGCGGCGACCCGGAGCATAAAATCTACAAACTCCTAGAGTTTGCAGGAAGCGGCAGGGCGATTGCCGATCCTTGGTATACGGGGAATTTTGAGGTGACTTACGCGGATGTGATGGAAGGTTGCGAGGCATTTTTGCAATTTTTGAAGCTGTGAGACAAAAATGTCGTAACTGGTATATTTTTGGGCATAAAAGGGCTGTATTTACCTTATCAAAAGGGCGGAAAGGTCCGATAACTATAGCAGAGGTCAACGGATTGACGAAATGGCATGACAGGGAGGTGCAGGGTATGTTAGTCAGATTTGGAGATAGGGAGGCACAGGGTGTTCAGATAGCGGCACAGACGCAGGAAAAAGCGCAGGAGAGTTGTGAGCAAAAGGTTTCCGAGAAACAGCAGCGGAAGAACACGATTTTTGCCGGAGATCTGCCTTTACATAAGGACTCCATCACGCTTCGCAGGCAGCAGGCGCAGAAGAAGGCGATGGAGTTTGTGCAGAACGCATGGGATACTGACCGCAAGACGGATCAAAGCATAGCGAAGTATGAGGCGCTTGCGGGGGAGCAGAAAAAAGAGATTCTGGTGAACCGTGATAGAATTTATGAATGCCGGGACAGAAAAGAAAATCTGCGGGAAGGCTATGGTGTGGAGAAGGATTCTCAGGAGCAGAAGGATTTGGAGCTTCTGGAACGCCGGTATTATCCCAATAACGGTGAATTTGAAGATTTAGATTTTACGGAAGAAGAGCGTAAGAGACTGAAGGAATTAGAGGGCGAACCGCTGACGGAATACCAGCAGAGATGCCTCGAAATTGACGGCGAGGAACAGGTATTTAAGATTCGTGAAGGCAGGGCGGAATCGGCTCTTGTGGCGTACAACGGCGCGGTCAGATCCATCAAGCAGGAACGTCTGAAGTCCCACGAGATGACGGACGCGCAGAACAATGCGAAGAAGGTGATGGAAGAGGCGAGCAAGGATATTCAGGGAATGCTCTGGGAAGAAGCCAAGGATCAGGTGGACGAAACCTACGAGGAGACGCGCGAGGAAGAAGAGAAGAAGGCGGAGGAGAAGGAAGAAGAGGAAGAAAAGATCGAGCTCCGCAAGGAACAGAAAGAGCTGATGGAGGCGAGAATTGACGAAGCCCGCGCGGAGAGTCACGAGGCAGAGGAGGCACGCAGGGAGCAGGAAAAGGATGCCAGAGAAGAAGCCGCTTTCTTAAAGGATATGGCGGAGGCAGGTATGGATGTGGCAGGAGCCGGAGATACCGTAAAAGCTGAAATCAAAGATATCCTGAACAAATTGAAGCTGATCGATGCGGATATCAAGGGTATCGAAGTGGACGAGGAAATTTAGGGACAGGGCAGTCCATTTGAGACAAAGGAAGGACTGTTCGTGACAGGCAGGGTTAACGAAACAGATGCCGGACCGATATATGAGATAGTAATGAAAAAGACAGACAGGGGGAAATCGACATGAGAGTTACGAGAAACTACAGAGACGGCATGGTCAATTTCAAAAAGACCAGCAAAAATTCACAGATGTCTCTTCTGCAGAGCGCGCTGAGTCGAAACAGCTCGAGCAGCAGGGCGAACAGGCTGGCAAGTCTTTTGGGAAACAGCAAGACTACCGGTACAAACAGCTTGGGAAACAGAAATTTTGTCACTTCATCTGCGAAGTCCCAGAAATTCTATTTTGACATGCAGTATCACGCAAATCAGGTTGGCGAGTATGCGGACGCCCTGAAGAGCACGGAGAAAGATTCGATTTACGATAAGGCGAGAGAGAGCGGAAACACGGATCAGATCGTATCGAATGTGAAGAGTTTTGTGAACCAGTACAACAGCATGTTAGAGGATCTGGAGGAGTCAGGGACCAAATCGGACGCGCTAATTTTAACCCAGTTAAGCGGCATGTCAAGAACGGCGGAACGGGATCTGGCGCTGACGGGCATTACGAGAAAGTCGGACGGCACGCTTGTGGTGGATGAGAAGAAACTGGAAGCGGCAGACGTGGATACGCTGGAAAAAGTGTGGGGCGGAAAAGGATTTTCCACGAAGGCAGCGGCGAAGGCTGGTACGGTGGCAGCTACGGCGGAGAGAAACTTTGAGGCGGAGAAGAGCAGCACTTACAGTCCTTTCGACAGGACAAATCTTTTTGGCAGCGGCAGCAGCAGAAGCTCGGGAAGTTATTTTAACTACAGAAGATAGTGACAGAAATATAACGAGCGTTATCAATAGACATTCCAATAACGGATGCATCCGGCGGAAACGGGTATCAGAATGAATCATATTAACTGGGTACAGCAGAACGAAGACTATAATGTAAAGTACCATGTGCTCAAATGGAAATCTTCTCATTTTCACGAGCCCTATTCCAGCCATGTGTCGTCCGGCACGAAGCTCAGTCAGGGCGGCGCGGCGGCTTCCTCTCCTGCTGCACAGACGCAGACGGAGGGGGAGGGAATCGGCTTTGGTCTGGCTGAGCGCGGCGGGAACGCAAGGCTGCGGCTCGGGTTCGGACTTGAGGAGTCTCTCTCAAGGAATATATCCGGCGGGGAGGACGGACGCGACGGCGTGAGCATATCCGCGCGGGGAATGGCAGGGCAGGAGAGCATGGGCGGCGCGGAACGGGATGCGCTGCAGAGTATGGCGCTGGCACAAACCCATGCCGCAGAGAATACCGTAACAGCTGTTACGACAGGCGGACCGGAACAGGAAGAACGGGAGCAGAAACAGGCGGAAAAGGAAAAAACCATCGTTGCACAATCAGGCAGGGGAAGTATCCGCAACCGTCTGCAGGAGAGCGCGGCGCGTCTTCGTGAGGCGTATCAAAGACAGAAGAAAAAGGCGGCAAAGCTTGCGGTTCGGCAGATTCGGAAGAAAGAACCGGAAAAGAAAGAAAAAAAGGGAACAAGACAGGCAGCCGACAGGGAGACAATGCTCTCCATGCAGGCAGAAAATCACTATCTGCTGGATTCCTATGACGCTACGGGAAACTACAGTATGTTGGGAAAGAAATAGTTTATTTTCGTTTAACCAGTTTGTTAACCAGTTTCAACGCGGCGCGTATATAAAAAGGCTGTAAAGCCTTTTTTGCGTTCTGCAGTTCTTTTCTGATCTCAATGTGCTGGGGACAGTGCTTCTCGCAGGCGCCGCATTTGGTGCAGTTATTCATAGAAGAAGTGTCCTTTTTTAGGGATGTAATCTGTATATACTCCAAGATGGCGCTGAACTTTTTGTGTGTAGCAGTCTGGTTGTAGCAGCGGAACGCGGTGGGAATATCCACGCCGTGGGGGCAGGGCATACAGTAGCCGCAGCCGGTACAGCCTACTTTGAGATTCTGGCTGATCTCCCGGCGCACCGTGTCGATCAGGCTGTGGTCGGCAGCGGTAAAGCTGTCTGTGCCGGCTTCGCCGGCGGATTTTATATTTTCCAGAACCATCTCCTCGGAATTCATGCCGGAAAGGACGCAGGTTACTTCAGGCTGATCCCAGAGCCACTGGAAAGCCCACTGCGCCGGCGTGCGCTTCACGGAATATTCCGCGAACGCTTTTTTCGCGCCGTCGGGCAGGGCATTCACCAGTTTACCGCCCCGCAGAGGCTCCATGATGACCACGGGAATGCCTTTGTTCGCCGCATAGTGCAGTCCCTCGCGACCTGCCTGTGTATGTTCGTCCAGATAATTGTACTGAATCTGGCAGAAATCCCAGTCGTAGGCGTCGATGAGCGCCTTAAACGTGTTCGTGTCGCCGTGAAAAGAAAATCCAATATTTCGGATAGCACATGTTTTCTTTTTCCCGGCAATCCATTCCTCGATGCCGATGCTCTGCAGACGCGCCCACACGCCGGTATCAAAGAGCATGTGCATCAGGTAAAAGTCGATGTGATCCGTTTTCAGGCGTTTAAGCTGTTCTTGAAAGAGTTTTTCCACGGACGCCGCGTTCTTTAATAGATAGTAGGGAAGCTTGTCGGCGATATAGACCTGCTCCCGGCAGTGGTTCCGTTCCAGAATCGTGCCCAGCGTTTCCTCACTGCCGGGGTAAATGTAGGCGGTGTCGAAATAGTTCACGCCGTTTTTGATGGCGAGCATAATTTCTTTTTCGGTTTTTTCCAGATTGATTTTGGTGCCAGCGCCCGTAAAGCGCATACAGCCGTAGCCGAGAATTGACACCTCGGCGCCGTTCTTCATTTTTCTATATTGCATATAATCTCCGATCCAAAGCGTTTGCGCGGAAGGCGGTGCCGGATGTTTCTCGACATGTGCAGCCGCGGTGCTTTCTGAGTTTTTGACAATCAGTTCTCTATATTATAAGTAGATTTAAGGGGGAAGTCAATCATTTTGCGCTAACCGATTGTCACAGAATTTACCAAAATTCTAATAAAATGTTAATAATTCTTTCCTTGTTTTTCTTCGGTATTCGGTATATATTTAGGAAAATAAACGGAGGGCAAACAGATGAGTGGAAATCCATTTTTTTCATTGGACGATATGGGATTTGACGCGGAGGAGAACCAGATGATGGTCATTCCCAAGGTAGATAAGGAGATTTATGATCAGCGCCGGAAGATGGCGGGGACGGTGGTGGATTACAAGGAGATGCGTATGCGTTACAGCTGTGCGATCAAGGAGGTAAGGACCAAGTTTGACGTCTTAAATTCTGAGTTTAATGTCAGATACCAGCGAAATCCCATTACGGCAATCAATTCCCGCCTGAAGAGCAGCGCGAGCATTATGGACAAGCTGAACCGCAAGGGGCTTTCCTTCACGGTGGAAAATGTGGAGGCAAATCTCTATGATGTGGCAGGCATCCGGGTCGTCTGTTCCTATGTGGACGACATTTATGTACTTGCGGAGGCGTTGGCGCAGCAGGACGATATCACGGTGATACGCAGGAAGGATTACATCAGGAACCCGAAGCCGAACGGTTACCGCAGCTACCACATGATCGTGAGCGTGCCGGTGTTCTTCTCCGACCAGACGCGGGAGATGGCGGTGGAGGTGCAGATCCGCACGATCGCCATGGACTTTTGGGCAAGTCTGGAGCATCAGCTCAAATATAAGCAGGAAGTGCCCAATCAGGCGGAGATTGTTCGGAACCTGACTGTATGCGCGGAGCAGATCGCGGCGATCGATGAGCAGATGTGGCAGGTGCGACAGCAGATTGAAAGCTCGGAGGATCTGCCTACGGAGGAGGAAATTCTAATAGAGAAGCTACGCAAGATTGATATTGCGGTAGGAGAATAGCGTGAGAAGAACTTCTAATCGCTCGCAGCAAGGGCTGCGTCGTGAAGAAGTTCTAAGTCCCACGCAGGAGAATGCCTGAAAAGCGGCATTCTCCGCACAGCGAAATTATAGAGGATATGAAATACTAAAATAATTTATAAAAAATTAAAATAATTCTTGATTATAAGCTGGCTCTCTGTTATAGTTTTAAGTAGGAAGAATGTCAGATTCTGATTCAACGGAAACGGAGGGTTAACATGAGAAGGAAAAAATGGTCGGCTCTGGGAATTAGCGTCCTTCTTGTATTCGGGCTTGCCGCGTGCGGCTCTTCGCAGGGTGCGCAGACAGCGGAAAGTGGGGATGCGGGAGCGCAGACGAAAGCGAGCGGAGAAACGGAAAGCACACCGGCTACAGAGGAGGGGAGCGAAGTGGGACAACTGCCTGCAGATTTGGATTTTACGGTAAACTACGACGGGATTAAGACAGCGAAGATTGAGGCTGGCGTCAGCGTTCACGATCCTTCTATCTACAAAGCGGACGGGAAATATTACATATTCGGTTCCCACATGTCAACGGCGGTATCGGAGGATCTGCGCACGTGGACGTCTCTTGGGGACGGCTACAAGGTGAAGGACCAGATTTATTACGAACTGATGGCAAACGAGGATGCGTTCGCCTATTCCGGCAGCAAAAAGAGCCTGATTCCCACGGATGACAGGGCTTGGCACGTGTGGGCGCCGGACGTGATCTACAATGAGGAGACAGGACTTTACTACTTGTATTTCTGTACCACTTCCACATGGAATGCGTCGAACTTGTGTTACGCGACGAGCGAAAATATCGAGGGTCCTTATGAGTGGAAGGGGGCGCTGATTTATTCCGGGTTCACGGCGGCGACGCTGGACGCGACGGATGTGACGGAATATGTGGACCGGGATACCGCGAAGGACAGATACATCAAGAAGAGCGACGAGTATAATTTCAACAAATTTCCCAATGCCATCGACCCCACGGTGCTTTACGACGGGGAGGGCAGGCTGTGGATGGTTTACGGTTCATGGTCGGGCGGCATGTACCTTCTGGAGCTGGACAAGGCGACCGGTGAGGTGATCCATCCCGAGGAGGACGAGGAGAAGCGCGTGGACCCCTATTTCGGGAAACGGTTGCTTGGCGGCAATCACAGCTCCATCGAGGCGCCTTACATTCTCTATGATGAGGAGAGCGGTTACTATTATCTCTTTGTCTCCTACGGCGGTCTGGTGAGAGAGGGCGGCTATCAGATTCGCGTGTTCCGCTCCGAGACCATAGACGGGGACTACGTGGATATGAACGGGGAATACCCGATGGATACGAACAACCCGGAGCACTACCCTTACGGGCTGAAGCTTTCCGGCAACTATTTCCTGCCGAGTCTCGAGATGGCTTATATGGCTACAGGTCATAACTCCGCCTTCGTTGACGAGGACGGGAAGAAATATATTGTGAATCACACCCGCTTTGACAATAAGACCGAGGAGCATGAGCCGAGGGTGCACCAGTTCATCGTCAACGAGGAGGGATGGCCATGTATGCTGCCCTACGCGACGGACGGCGAGACAGTGTCAGAGAGCGGCTATGACAAGAGCGCGGTAAGCGGTAGATACTACGTGATCAATCAGGGAACGGCAATTGACGCCGAGATTGCGCAGCCCTTTATCCTCTATCTGGACGAGAGCGGTAAAGTGTACGGCGACGGCGTGGAAGGCAGCTGGGAGATGAAAGACGGCACCTGCTTTATGAAGGTTTCCTACGGCGGTAAAGATTACAGCGGCGTGTTCTGCGAGATGAACGACGAGGCGGGAACGAAGGTTATGACCTTCAGCGCGGTAGGCGGCAACGAGAGCGTCTGGGGCGTGAAGTACAACTGACCGGGAGCCGAATTTCTGAAAAGGTTAAGGAGAAGTTGTGTTGTGATAAGTATGAGATCTATATAGGAAGAGCGTCTGCGGGAAAGCCCTGCAGGCGCTTTTACGCGTATAGGCAAAGACAAAAAACGGCACAGACAAGATTGTCCTGCCTGTGCCGTTGTATGACGCTTAAAGGTTCATATGTAAAAGGAGAGGTTTACTCGCCTTCCTCCATGGGCGCGTAGTGGATATTTACCTTGATGTCCTGACCGTAGTTGCCGAAGGTCTTGCCGAAGATGGTAAGACCGCCCACGTGCTCCGCGTCGTCGTCCACGGCAAGGCGGAAACGGAGGCTGCTGCGGTAATCCAGATTGAAACTGTCGATGGTCACGTCGGAAATTTTCAGCCCGTCGATAAAGGTGCCTTTCCGGTTGATGACGAGAAGCTTTAACAGCCCGTACTGGTTCCAGTTGGGAAACCACCAGTCGGGGGTAAACAGTCCTCTGGAATCACCGAAATCTCCGGGTGAGAGCCAGTTGCCGATACACACGTCGTTTAAGTAAAAGGAGATATCGGAGGGCCATACGTTGTTGACGCCGGGCGCCTCGGAAGAGAGCTCCGCTGAGATCGTGAGCTGCGTGATCTTCTGGAAACTGGGGATGAAGTTCGGAATGTTGTACTCCACAAACCCCTTGGTAAACCAGAGAATATCCGCGCTGTAGCGGTCGGGATGGTCAAAGTAACGGGAGTCGTCGACCTCGCCGATGATCGCCTTGTCTGAGGCGAGACCGCAGGTGGGGCAGATGCGGTAGACGGAATAGTGTCCCACCTTGATATCCGTGCTGTAGACATTCAGGATATCCTCCTGCCGCTCCAGGTCGATCAGAATCTTGTCCAGATGAACCGAGCAGATTTTCTGGTTGCCGTGCCCGGCGGATTCACTGGAAATGGAGATCAGCCCGCAGCTTTCCAGCTTTTTGATATGGCTGGTCAGCGCGCCGTTCGTGATATTCAGGCGGGAGGCGAGCTCATTCATGCTCATGCTGTTGTTGTCCAGAAGGATGTTTAAAATTTCGATTCGGACATCGGAGCCGAGGGCTTTGAAAATGTCCAAACCATCGTTGAGTGAAGTGATATGTAACAAGATTTTCCCCTCCAAAAAGCATTACATTTATATTTTTGTAAAATATTATAATAACAATAAAATTATATACAAAAAAGAGCAATTAGTCAATTATGTTAAGTAATTTATATAAATAATTCGCAAAAAATACAAAAATAATTTATGTTTTATATAAAATAATGTTTTACATAAAATGACATTTTACTAAAAAAAACACGGTTCCCGGAGAAACCGTGTCTCTGCGATTCCTTGATTTACAGGTTAAAATGGCGATTATTTTGCGTTTACCTCGTCGAAGATGCGCACCAGCTTTTCGTCGGGCGATTTGGTGAGCAGGGATACCGCTACATTGACGAGCAGGGCGATGACAAAGGCGGGGAGCAGTTCGTAGATGGCGAACGCGCCGCCCAGCTTTGCAATCCCGTATTTCCACACAAACACCATAACGCCGCCAACAATCATACCGGCGAGCGCGCCCTGTTTGTTGGAGCGTCTCCAGAACAGCGCCAGAAGCACTACCGGACCGAAAGCCGCGCCGAAGCCTGCCCACGCGAAGGAGACGATGCCGAAGATGGAACTGTCCGGATCCTGCGCGATAAAGACGGCGATCAGTGAGATGGCGATAACCGTAAGTCTGGCGATCAGCAGGGAGGTTTTCGTGTCCAGCTTCTTTTTGCCGAAGTCCTGCACCAAATTCTGGGAAATGCTGGATGCCGCGGCAAGAAGCTGAGAATCGGCGGTGGACATCGTAGCGGCAAGAATACCTGCGAGGATAACACCTGCTATCAATGCGGGGATGACGCCGTGTGTGCTGAGTACGGAGGCGATCTGAATGATGACCGTCTCGGAATTGCTGCCTTCCAAGACAGGAATGACGCCCGCCTGCGAAAGACCGTAGCCGACCACGCCGATCAGCACGGCGATGGACATGGAGATTACCACCCATACAGTAGCAATTCTTCTGGAAAGTTTCAGCTTGTTTTCATCCTCAATTGCCATGAAGCGGAGCAGGATGTGGGGCATACCGAAATATCCGAGTCCCCATGCAAGAGTGGAGGCAATCATAAGGGGCGTATAAGGCGCCGCCGTGCCGGTTTCCGCCGAATAGCTCTGCACCAGACTTAAGTAGCCGGGAAGACTGCTCACGGCGTCCGTGACGCCGCCAAAACCGCCTGTCACCGCTGCGCCGAAACCGACCACAATAAGAAGGGCGATACTCATGGTGATGCCCTGAATCAGATCAGTGGTGCTCACAGCGAGGAAGCCGCCGAGCGTGCAGTAGATGACGATGACCGCCGCGCTTAAGAGCATGGCGGCAATGTAATTCATGCCGAAGAGCGTGCTGAAAAGCTTACCGCATGCCGCAAAGCCGGAGGCGGTGTAGGGCACGAAGAAGACGACGATGATCACAGCGGCGATACAGGTCAGGAAATGCCTGTCGTCGCCGTATCTTTTTGCGAAAAACTCCGGAATGGTGAAAGAACCGATTCGGCTGGAGTAGCGGCGGATTCGTCTGGAGACGAAAAGCCAGTTTAAGTAGGTGCCGATTGCCAGTCCGATCGCGGTCCAGCCCACTTCGGCAAGCCCGGCGATATAGGCAAGTCCGGGCAGCCCCATCAGAAGATAACTGCTCATATCGGACGCCTCCGCGCTCATGGCGGTAACTAAGGGACCAAGCTTTCGCCCGCCCAGATAGAATTCCGCAGCCTGCGTATTCTTTTTGGAATAGGTGATACCGATGTAAATCATCATGCCCAGATAGGCGACGATGGCGATGATAATACAAATCTGCGATGTCATAATGTTCCTCCTCATCTTATACTTTAGTCTGTTAATCAGTTAAATCCTTTGCTATTATAGCGGGTTTGTGGAAAATACGCAATAAAAAAGCGGGGAAAAACATTTGTAAGGGGCGTATTCTATTGATTTTATGGGAAAAATCGCATATAATGTCATTATCTGCACTGTGTTTTCGGGAGAGAAATACAGTGGGTAATGAGAAGGAGGTCACAATGGGGGCAGGAGAAGGGAAGGCGGATGCAATCAGCCGTTTTGAGGAGTTGTGCCGCAATGCGGTGGCGGAACAGGAAAAGTTCCTGATGGACAGACTTGCAGAGAATAAAGATACTGAGTATGGGAAGCTGTTTGGATTTGAAGATATCCATTCTGTGGAAGAGTATCAGAAAGAGCTGCCCATTACCTTTCATTATGATTATGAGACGATCATCGAGCGGCAGATAAGCGGTGAAGAGAGACTGCTCACCGAGGAAAGACCGGTGTATTACTGTATCAGCTCCGGCAGTACGGATTCGCCCAAGTATGTGCCGATTATCGAGAAGGATATTTTGCGGCAGAAATTTTACTGGATGGATGTGATCCGTGGGATGATCCGCAGACAGATGCCGGACGCTACGGATGAAGAGCTGTTTGGCAAGATTTTCCAGATCGGTGAATTTCGTCGTGATTTTATGTCGGACGGCACGATGAGCGGCGTGAGGGCGGGGGCGCTGCACCGCTATCTGGAATCAAAAGGTGAATTAAATATCGACTGTTATACGGCGCCAAAGGAAGTAATGTTTCCCAGTAATACGCTGGAAGATATGCTCTACGTGAAGGTGCGTTTTGCGCTGGCGTGCAGGGACGTGACGGCGATACACGGCGTTTTCGTGAACCGTGTGGTCGGTGTTTTACGATATATTACGGATAACTGGGACGCTTTCCTTGCGGACATCGAGACGGGAGGGATCAGCGACTGTTTCCTCGTGAGCCATGAATGGGAGCTCTATCTGAAAGAACACCTTCCGGCTGACCCGGAGAGGGCGGCAGAGCTTCGCGCCATTCCGCGTGAGGATCTGGAGAACGGACTTGTCAGGAAGATCTGGCCGAAGATCAAATACGGGCAGATGATCGGCGGCAGCATGTTCAAGCCTTATATGGATAAACTCTGGACCTATGTGGGCGATTTGCCGATCCATTATTTTACATATGCGGCGTCGGAAGGCTGTTTTGGTATAGCCAGAGGCGTCAATGAGGAGGACGCTTACTACACCCTTCTGCCGGACACCTGCTTTTACGAATTCGTTCCGGAAACCGGGGAGGGGGAGCGGATTTATACGATCCGTGACGTGGAAGTAGGTTCCAAGTATGAGCTGCTGATCACGACTTTTTCAGGGGGCTATCGCTACGCCATCGGGGACGTGGTGGAAGTAGTCGGTTTTGATGGGCAGGCGCCGATTGTGCGTGTCTGCTACCGGAAGAGTCAGGTGATCAATATCGCGGATGAGAAGATGAATGTGCGCCAGTTGGAGAATGCCATGCGCAAGTTCCAGTCCAGAGCGGAGTGTACCGCGGAAGGATTCTGCGTGGACGGCGACTACGCGGCGCAGAGACCGCGCTACCTGCTTTATCTGGAACTGGCTGCAGGGGAATTGCCCGAGAACGCGGAGGCAATTCTGGATGAATGTCTGATGGAGAGCAGTTTCGGTTATAAGAGGGACAGGGAGCTGGCGGAGATTGACCGGGTGAAGATTCAGTTGATTCCGCAGGGCGGATTTAAGGCTTACGGCAGATTTATGGCGAAGCTTGGGCACAGCAAGGAGCAGGATAAACCGCTGCGTGTTCTCGTGACGGAGGAGCAGAAGGCGTTTTTCGGTGGAGCGCTCCTGTTGTAGTGTGGGTGCGGCGGCGCGAGAACATGCCGGCACTGAGAGGTAGTATATGGACGACAACATAATAGCTCTGCCGGGAGCCTTTGCAGAGAGGATGCAGAGGCTTCTGGGCGGGGAATATGAAGCCTTTGCGGCAAGTTACGGACAGGCTAGACAGTACGGGCTCAGGCGCAACCTGCAAAAAAGCACGGAAGAAGAGTTTATCGGGGTGATGCCCTTTCCGCTGGAAAAGATTTCTTGGGCGCGGGAAGGGTATTATTATGATCCGGCGGCACAGCCGGGGCGGCACGTGTTCCACGAAGCAGGAGCTTACTATATTCAGGAGCCTTCCGCTATGGCTGTTGTGGAGGCGCTTGCGCCGAAACCGGGCGAGCGGATTCTTGATCTGTGCGCGGCGCCGGGGGGAAAGAGTACGCAGATAGCGGGTCGGATGCAGGGACAAGGGCTGCTGGTCTCCAATGAGATCATCGGCGATCGGGCGCGCGTTTTGTCACAGAACGTGGAGAGGATGGGTGTTTCTAACTGTGTCGTCTGCAATGAGAAGCCGGAGCGTATCGCGTCGCTTTTCCCGGCTTTTTTTGACCGGGTGTTGGTGGATGCGCCCTGTTCCGGGGAGGGGATGTTCCGCAAGGAGGAGGCGGCAAGAAAAGAATGGAGCCCTGAGGCGGTGCGGATGTGCGCCGAGAGACAGGCATTGATCTTGGAGGAGGCGGCGAAAACGGTAAAGCCGGGCGGTGTGCTGGTGTATTCTACCTGTACGTTTTCGCCGGAGGAAAACGAAAGGACAATCAGTGCATTTTTGCGGGCGCATGATGAATATAATATAGAAGAAACAGCGTTAGAGGGCATCCTTTCGCCGGGACGGGCGGACTGGGTAGAACAGCCTGTGGCGGGAATCGAACACACGCTGCGGCTCTGGCCTCATTTGATCCGGGGAGAAGGGCATTACATTGCCAGACTGCGGAAACGCGGAGCTCAGGCGGAAACGCGGCAGGTCACGGGCGATAAAAAGTTATGTAAATCAATCGAGGGCTTCCTGCGGGAAGAATTGGGAATTAGTGATGCGTGGATGACACGTCATCCGGGACAGCTGATCCGTTTCGGCGATCAGATTTATCTCATGCCGGAGGAGATGGGTTCTCTTGAAGGAATCAAAGTTCTCCGCCCCGGGCTGCAGCTTGCGACGGAGAAAAAGAACCGGTTTGAGCCGGCACATGCGCTGGCGCTTACGCTATTGCCGGGCGACAGCAGTCGTATGTACGGGCTTACCGGACAGGAAGCGGCGGCATATCTGCGTGGGGAGAGCATTGCCTGCGGTGCGGAGAAGGGCTGGACGGCGCTTTTCTTCGAGGGGTATGCGTTGGGGTTCGGAAAGGCTTCGGGAGGTCAGATGAAGAACCATTACCCGAAGGGACTGCGCAAATCTTTGTAATTTCTTAAATTTTCTATATGCCATATAATGGACTTGCCAAATGATTCTGCATGAAATATACTAGATATAGACTTTTACAGGAGATAAACTACTTCATTGTGTATGTTAGCGTAGGGAGTTCTTACGATGGTATTTTCCAGTGTGGGATTTTTATTTCGGTTTCTGCCGATTTTTATGATAGTCTATCTGGCGTTTCCCAAATGCCGCAATATTGTACTTCTGATTGGGAGTTTGATCTTCTATGGAGTGGGAGAACCGTATTTCGTTCTGCTGCTTCTTTTGTCTGTCCTAATCAACTACGGCTTTAGCTGGTACATGTACTGGGAACCGCGCTCGCCGCAGTCAAACCGAAAAAAGAGGGCGGCTAGAAGACGGAAGAGGGCGCTTGTATTGGCGGTGGCGCTCGATCTGGGTGTACTGTTCGTGTTCAAATACTGGGATTTTGCCGCCGGCAGCATCAACGCGGCTGTGGGGAAAGGGATTCTGCCGCTGTTTTCTTTGGCGCTGCCGCTTGGAATCAGCTTTTATACGTTCCAGATGATTTCCTACCAGATTGATTGCTGCAGGGGAACCATTGAGAAGCGTGCGGGATTTCTCTCTTTTGCCACCTATGTCTGCATGTTTCCCCAGTTGATAGCCGGTCCCATCGTCCGCTACGGCGAGGTGGCGGACCGTCTTGCGAGCCGTCGGGTACGCATCAGGGACTTGGAGAACGGACTGAAGCTGTTCACCCTCGGACTGGGGCTCAAAGTGCTTCTGGCAAACCAGATCGGCACGCTCTGGAACCTGATTATGACGGCGGGGGCGGGCAGGCTCCATCCCCTTGTGGCATGGCTTGGCGCCTTTGCCTATTCGTTCCAGATCTATTTCGATTTCTGGGGATATTCTGTGATGGCTATGGGGCTCGGCAAGATGCTTGGGTTTTCCATTCCCCGCAACTTCGATCATCCCTACATATCGCGTTCCCTGTCGGAGTTTTGGAGAAGGTGGCATATGACGCTTGGGAGCTGGTTTAAGGAGTATGTCTATATTCCGCTGGGCGGCAGCCGGAAAGGCGCAGGGTGGACAGTGTGTAATTTGTTCGTGGTCTGGGCGCTTACCGGGCTGTGGCACGGTGCGGCATGGAATTTTGTGTTATGGGGCATTGTGTTTTTCCTGATGTTATCTCTGGAGAAGCGAACCTTTGGAAAACGGCTGGAGCAGAGTCTCGTGCTGGGACATATCTACACGGTGCTGCTCATTCCCGTGACATGGGTGATTTTTGCGATTACGGATATGGGGCAGCTCGCCGGATATCTGGGAAATCTCGTCGGGTATCACAGTGAGGGCATATTGGTAGGAGTTACACAGCTGCTCCGCTATCTCAAAGAGTACGGGGTACTTTTGATAGCGTGCGTTATTTTTGCAACGCCCCTGCCTGCAAAGCTGTACTGGAAGTGGAAGGATCGCTGGTTTGCGGTTCTGATTCTTCTTGGCGTCTTCTGGTGGTCGGTGAGGGAGATTGTTATGGGGAGCAATAATCCGTTTTTATATTTTAGATTTTAACGTATGAATGAGGCGAAAAATGGACAGAAATAAGATGAGAACTTTTCTGGAAATCATATATAATTGTCCCTTTATTCTGCTTATAGTTTTTACGAGCCTTGCATTTGTCACATTTTTTGACGGGGAAGGAAATCGGAGAACCGGGCAGGAACTGGCGGTATTTCAACTGTTTGGCGACGGAGAAAAAGCGGGAGACGGGGAGAAAAAACTTACAAAGATAGACGAAATAGAAAATAAAATAGGACAAAGTAACGACTCTTGCTTGGAGGAGAAAACTGAAATAAAAGCGGAGCGGGAAGAGAATGAGCATCAAAATGCAGGAGCACGCAAGGAAGATATTGACAAAAAAGAGAACGATTCACAACGAATATCAGATATAGACAATGCGGAGATTATTGGAAAAACGGAAAGACTGGAAACACATGCCACAGAATTTGTGGAATATACACCGATTGCGACGGATTCCAGATACTACTCGGATGCAGGAAAAGTTGCATTGACTACGGTGTATGACTATGTGTTAGAGAACGAGAGTTATTTTAATGATGCCGCTTTTCTCGGAGATTCCCGGACTCTGGGTATATCGGACTATGCCGGACTTGAGGGTGCGGACTTCTTCTGCGACAACGGCATGACCATCTACAAGCTTCTCGGGGACGACGGGGTGACTTACCAGAAGACGGGCGAGAAGGTGGACATGAAGGAAATTTTGCAGGAGAAGCGTTACGGCAAAATTTACATCATGCTTGGGATGAACGAGCTTGGGTACGGTGACACGCCGATGTACCTGAAACAGTATCTGAAAGTGATTCAGCAGATCAAGGAATGGCAGCCGGGTGTTATTATATATGTGATGGCGAATCTCCATGTGAGCCGGGAAAAGAACAATATGGAGACGGAGTTTAACAATATCAACATCAACGATAAAAATGTGGCGTCCGCCAGACTGGCAAACGGGAGAGATGTTTTTTATCTGGACTGCAATCCGCTCTTTACCGACGAGGAGGGATATCTGCAGGCGGAGCTCACCTTTGACGGGGTGCATCTCTATGCCCAGCACTACGACAAGTGGCGTGATTTTCTCTTTGAACACGGGGTAGAGTGCGGGGAAATGCAGCAGGCGGATACGGAAGAACAGCCGGAAGGCTTGGAGAAGATGGGAGTTAAGGATGGAGAAGGTGCGTCTCAATAAATATCTCGCCTCCTGCGGCGTATGTTCGAGGCGGGATGCGGATAAGCTCATAGAGGCGGGAGAAGTTTTCGTGAACGGTGAAAAGGCGGCTGCGGGCATGAAGGCAGGACCGGACGACCGGGTGGAAGTGCGTGGAAAACGACTTGCGCAGCCGGAGGAGAGGGTTGTGCTCGCCTATTATAAGCCGGTAGGTGTGGTCTGCTCGGAGCGGGACGCCCACGCGGGGCGGCTTGTGACGAAGGAGATCGGCTACCATAAGCGCGTCACCTATGCGGGCAGGCTCGATAAGGATTCCGAGGGTCTGCTGCTGCTCACCAACGACGGGGACTTGATCGACGCTATGATGCGGGGGAAGAACGGGCACGAGAAGGAGTACCTTGTGAAGTCCGACCGGAAATGGGAGGAAAGCGCGATAGACAATATGCGGGCAGGCGTGTATCTGGAGGAACTGGGGCAGACGACCCGCCCCTGCGAGATTGAGCGGGTCGGGGATAAAACGCTCAAGATGGTGCTTACCCAAGGACTCAACAGGCAGATCAGGCGTATGTGCGAGACACAGGGATATCGGATAAAGAGTTTAAAAAGAACACGCGTTATTAATATAAAATTGGAAAAATTGAAACCGGGCGAGTACCGGGAACTGAGCGGGCAGGAGAGGGAAGAACTGTACCGGGTCTGCGGTCTGGGTGCGGGGCAGACAGAAACTATGAAGAGGGAGAATGGCGGACACGGGTATGGCGGAAAATAAAATGGATCGTATGCGGGAGCTTGTCTCCCTTCTGAACAATGCCTCGGAGGCTTACTATGCCAAGGACGAGGAGATCATGTCGAACTTCGAGTACGACAAACTCTACGACGAGCTGACGGCACTGGAAACGGAACTTGGCGTGACCTTTGCGGACAGCCCGACAGTGCAGGTGGGCTACGAGGCGGTGGACGAACTGCCGAAGGAGCGGCATGAGTCGGCAATGCTGTCTCTTGCGAAAACAAAGAGCCGGGAAGAGCTTGCGGACTGGCTGAACGGGAAGACAGGGCTTCTGTCTTGGAAGCTGGACGGGCTGACCATTGTGCTCACCTATCGTGAAGGCGCGCTGCAAAAGGCGGTGACGCGCGGAAACGGTGAGGTGGGAGAAGTAGTCACAGGCAATGCCAGAGTATTCCGGAATCTTCCTCTCAATATACCCTATCAGGGGGAACTGATTCTGCGGGGCGAGGCGGTCATCACCTACAGTGGCTTTGAGCAGATCAACAGGGAGATCGAGGACGAGCAGGCAAAGTACAAAAATCCGAGAAACCTTTGCAGCGGCAGCGTCAGGCAGCTTGATAACCGGATCACGGCACAGCGCGGCGTGCGGTTTTACGCATTTTCCCTTGTGCGGGCGGATGCGGATTTCCACAATTCTCGCGCGGCGCAGTTTGATTTCCTGCAGGAGCAGGGCTTTGACGTGGTGGAGCACCGTCTGGTGACGCCGGAGAATATATTGGATAACATAAGTTATTTTGAGGAGAAGATACAGACCTACGACGTGCCCTCAGACGGGCTTGTGCTCACCTACGAGGACATGGCTTATGGCGCGTCTCTGGGCAGTACGGCGAAATTCCCGCGGGATTCCATCGCCTTCAAGTGGGCGGATGAACTGCGGGAGACGACGCTTACGGAGATGGAGTGGAGCGCCAGCCGTACCGGGCTGATCAACCCCGTGGCGATTTTTGAGCCTGTGGAGCTGGAGGGCACCACGGTGAGCCGGGCGTCCGTGCACAACATCAGCATCGTGCGGGGGCTGAAGCTGGGCATCGGCGACAGGATTACGGTCTACAAGGCGAATATGATCATTCCCCAGATCGCGGAAAACCTGACGCAGAGCGACTCACTGGAGATTCCGGATGTATGTCCCGTCTGCGGGCAGCCCACCCGCATCAGCCAGATAAACGACGTGCAGTCTCTTTACTGCGACAACCCCGACTGTGACGCGAAGAAAATCAAGGCGTTTACCCTGCTGGTGAGCCGGGACGCCCTGAATGTGGACGGTCTGTCAGAATCCACGCTGGAAAAGTTTTTGGCGAGAGGGTTTTTGCATGAGTTTGCGGATTTGTTCCGGCTGGCACGTTACCGGGAGGAAATCACGCAGATGGAAGGGTTTGGGGAGAAGTCTTACCAGAACCTTTCGGAGAGTCTGGAGAGGGCGCGAAAAACCACGCTGCCGCGTCTCCTTTACGGTCTGGGGATCGAGAATGTGGGTGTGGCGAACGCCAAGATGCTTTGCCGGCATTTTCAGTATGACTTACAGGCATTGCGGGACGCCTCGGCGGAGGAGCTTGCGGAGATTGACGGCGTGGGCGGGGTGATCGCCCTGAGCATTTACGACTATTTCCATAACGAAAAAGCGATGGAACAGCTGGAACATCTGCTGGAGGAAGTGGAGATTGAAAAGCAGGAGACGTCGGGCGCGGCGCAGACTCTCGCCGGTATGAGTTTTGTCATCACGGGGAGTCTTGCTCATTTCGAGAACAGAAACGTCATGAAGGAGGAGATCGAGAAGCGGGGCGGTAAGGTGACGGGAAGCGTGACGGGGAAGACCGTCTGCCTCATCAACAACGATACCGCGTCCCAGTCTTCCAAGAATAAAAAAGCGAAGGAGCTGGGCGTTGCGATTTTGTCCGAGGAGGATTTTATCGGGGAGTATCTGACGGATTAAGCGAATTTTATAGAGGCTGCTACAATTTATGCGGGGAAAAAGGCAGGGACGGAGAGAAAATACTGTTCCTGTTTTTTTTGCCCGGAATTGCTGCTATTTTTTATTTATTGCTTTCATGATAGCCAGAATATGTGTCAAAGAGACGCGATCCAGCTTTTTTGCCTCCTCCATGAGTTCTTTGAGCATTTGCGGATTGCCGTTTCCGCTGTCGAAGAATTCCTGCGGGGTAACGTTTAAAAATTCGCAGATATAGAAAAAGGACTGCATGGAGGGCAGCGATTTCTTATTTTCTATGGTATTGATATAATTGTTTGCCTGCCCTAAGGATAACGACATATCGCGCGCGGAAATGCCTTTCTGCATTCTGAGTTCCGCTAATCTGTCGGGGAGAAAATTTTCATACATCAATGATGGTCATTCCCTTTCTATGAGTTTCATCGCTTTATTCAATAGATTGTACATTACGTTTATGTTTTATCCGCTAAATTTCATAAGGTATTTTTGTTGACATAAAAGATTTAATCTATTATAATAAACGTTAATGTTAGCTTAAATTTAGCAAAACAAGGAGACATAACTATTTAGGGCAACTGACAGATGAAAAAAGTAATCGATATGCATTCCCATATTTTACCCGGTGTGGATGACGGGGCGGCGAGCTACGAAATGAGTATGCAGATGCTTCGATGCGCCGCAAACGATGGCATATCTACAATCATTCTCACGCCGCATAATAAACCGGGGCACAGGCACATACCCGTTTCCGAAATGATGTTCGGGGTGGAAAAACTGCGGGATATGATGGCGGAAGAAGCGATAGAGACAGGACTTGACGTCGGACTTTCGGAACAGGATATACTGGAACGGCTGCAAAAGAAACTGGACATATCCATTCAGAAAGCACAGGAGTATTTTTTGCGGTTTGGAAAACAAGTGGTGTGACGGTATTGGAGAAAAGTGTTGGGATAAAAAGAGTAGATAGAAAATGAAATTGGGCATTATTTGTGAACTTATAGATAAAGTGTGGACAGAGCGACGATACTTTGTGAAAAAATTCCCGGCAGATGGTAAGTGTACTCTGTCGGGAATTTTATTTTCGGGGAATGTGGCGCTGATGAAAGGTCGTGCTTTCTTGTGACATCTCAAATTTCCAACACATCATACGGCGTCGTCTGGTACACGTAGTAATTGAGCCAGTTTGAAAAGAGAAGCTGCCCGGCGGAGCGCCAGTTGACGATCGGTTCCTTCGTCGGGTCGTCTCCCGGGAAATAGTTTACCGGGATTTTGGGATTCATGCCCTTTTCCATATCGCGGGCGTACTCCAGAGCCAGCGTATCGGCGTCGTATTCCAGATGGCAGGTGATGAAGAAATGTCTGCTGTCCTCGGTTTTCGCGATTGCCATGCCAGCCTCGTCCGAGACAGCCATCAACTCTAAATCCGGTACGGAGGCAATCTGCGCCGGATCGATCGTCATGGCGCGGGACTGCGGCGCGTGGAAAATATCGTCAAATCCCCGGAAAAGAGGGGATTTTGGTTTTAGAATTTTGTGTGTATAAACGCCGGACAATTTTTCGTCTAAATCTTCGCGATCCAGCCCGTAAAAATAGTAGAGGGCGGCGTAAGCGCCCCAGCACAGGTGGAGGGTACAGTGCACGTGTGTGCGTCCCCATTCCATGATGGTGCATATCTCGTCCCAGTAGGCGACTTTCTCAAATCGCACATGGTCGAGCGGCGCGCCGGTGATGATCATGCCGTCGAATTTGCGGTTCTTGATCTGGTCAAAGGTGGTGTAAAACGCCTCCATGTGGTTAGAATCGGTATGCTGCGGCGTGTAGCTTGCAGTCTGTAAAAATTCCACGTTCACCTGAAGCGGTGTATTGGAAAGCTTTCGCAGAAGCTGGGTTTCGGTGACTTCCTTGGTGGGCATCAGATTTAAGATCAGCACATCCAAGGGACGGATATCCTGATGCATCGCCCGGAATTCTGTCATTACAAATATATTTTCATTTTCTAAAATGCTGGTTGCCGGCAATAAATCCGCTACTTTGATTGGCATGGGAATCAATACCTTTCTCTTGGGTTATATTTGGGATATAATATATCATATAAAGAATATAATGATACCATGTATGATAGCACAAACCTGAAAAGTGCGCAAGGCGGCGTTATATATCTGCGGACATATTTACCAAAGATTTGTTTAAGATTTCCTTAAAATTTCTCTGCTGGAAAAACAATACAGAGATTGACCTATTTAGGGGAAGATGGTATAGTGAAGAAGAAATAGTGTGTGTGTGGGGGGGGGGTGGAACTGAAAGTGATAGTTCTCTCGGCGGGAACAGGCACAGTTTAAGGCTGAAAGTTTTTGACTAGAAGGAGGACTTTGGAAATGAAAAACTATATTGGATTAACAGT
>ERZ779637.570-NODE-570-length-22810-cov-6.593408_pt1 | contig 22810 bp, 29 predicted proteins | sample MGYA00514196_ERZ779637 | MGnify/ENA primary metagenome ERZ779637 (study PRJEB29562, sample SAMEA4376700) | mouse gut metagenome | isolation source: Cecum | study: EMG produced TPA metagenomics assembly of the A DSS colitis mouse model was used to assess the...
ATCCGCTTCTTCAGCGCCGGACACTGATCCACCATGTCCACCGCAACGTCAAAAACAATGGAGGCCTGCTGCCTGTCTGAAGCACAGCCGTAGACTTCCGCGCCCCACTCTCCGTCCCCGCACGTCATGTAAAGCGCCACCGCCGCCGCAAGTTCCGATTTCCCGTTTTTCTTCGGTATCTCGCAGTAACAGGTGTTGTAACGGCGGTATCCGTTCTCTTTGACCGTGCCGAACAGTGTGCGGATGATTTCATCCTGCCACGGGAGCAGTTCAAACGGCACACCCCGCCATCTGCCCTTTGTGTGTTTCAGGCATCTGATAAAGTTGGCGGCGTGATCCGCCTTTGTTTCGTCAAACATTATTTACCGCCCCCTTTTACCAGAAGCAGCTCCATCTCATCGCTTTCCTTATCTGCGCCGTCATCGGCGGTAATCCTGCTTCTTGCCGAAGGGGTAAGCCCGAACTGCTCGCAGAACCTGTTCATGATTTTAAGATAAGTCTGCGCAATGGATACCTGCGGCACCTGCTGCCAGTATCCGCTCGGCGTTTTTACAATCGTGCCGTGCTGTGTGATAAATTCCTCCGCTTCTTTCCATCTTGCGTATGCCTGACAGTACCCCGCAAAAGCCGCCATGTCTATTTCCGTAAGGATGCCGAGCTGTTCCAGCTGCTTTGCCATACGTTTCCACTCTTTCTTTGCCTCCTCCTCAAGCCATGCAGGACAGCGCGGCGCTTTTTTGCAGGGCTTCGGCTCGCCCGTGTTAAGGCTTCTCTTGCCCGGATTGCCCTCAAGCACCTTTACTGCCGTAGGCTTCGGCTTCCGTCCTCTTTGTGCCACTGTCCCCACCTCCGTTTCATGGCATCAAAAAAGAGCCTCTAAAAGAAGCCCTTTCCAAATATTTTTCTTAATCCATCCTGTAAATGCAGCTGTATTTTTTTCCGTTGATGGATTCCGTAAGCGCTGCGGCTTTCCGTATCTCGTCCGCTGCTGCAAAAAGGTCATCCGGTGTGGTATTCCCGCCCATCCTGCAGATGCTGCAGTCTGCCGTAAAGCCCGCTGTTATCTCCTTTTCATCCCGTTTGAAGTTCTCAAAATCCATCTTTTCATTGATAATGATGTTTGTCCAAGTCCCCCGAATTTCCATTCTCCCGTTGTACTCGGTCACATTTAACCCGTAATCCTCTGCCGCTTCCTTAATCTTTGCAAAAATCTCTGTTTTCGTCATGCCCTTTTCCTCCGTTTTCTTCTTTGTTTTCCCTTTCGGTAAGTACATATTCGCTCTGAAACGCAGATATATCCAGTTATTTCTCCACATAAGATGCACAATGATTCCGGCGGAAAACTGTCCATAACGTCAGGGGCGGCAGAAACCTTCCGTTCTGCCGCTTCCTCCTTAGTTTACCTTGAAAAGGTATCCGTGCTTTTTCTCATGGTCCTCTGAAAAAGCCGCCCTGCTTCCGTTTATTTCCGTAAGCCCTTCCAGTTCGCAGCCGGCTTCTTTAAAAAGCCATGCAGTTTCAACCGCCCCGCTCCAAGCAGAGGAAAATGTAAACCTCTCAATCCCAATCTTCCTTAAGCAGGAAACAAGGATTTCCACATCCTTTTCCCAAACCACCTCGCTAATGTCGAGAAGTTCGTTTCCGTTGTCCCTTGCGGTTTCGTATTCCCTCCAAAGGCGTCCCGCTGCTTCTCCAAGTGACTCAAGCGATTTTAAAATCCCGTTAAACGTTTCCCTTATTTTTTCCTTTTCGCTCTCATCCGCTGCCCCGTCATAGGCTTTCTTCAACGCTTCCCTCTGTCCGTAAGTTTCCTCAAATATGTTTTTCATGGCATGTACCTTCCTTTTCTTTTTTCCCTTCCGGTAAGTACATATTCGCTCTAAACCGTTGATATATCCAGTTATTTCCCGTCATAAATGTACCAAAGAATGCAGGGGCATATTGTGCATTCTATTCCCCGCCATCCCCTGCCGGCGCATCCGCTTCCTCCGCCAGACGTTCCATCAGCTCACGGAGCTGTTCATCGGGAAGCGCCTCAAGCATCCCCCAGATCCGTGCATCTTTTTCGTTCCTGATTGGGGGAGACGGCAGCTTCCTGTTTCCCAAGAGGAAGTCCGTGCTGATGTCGAAGGCATCGGATACACTGATTATATCCGCAAGTTTTACCCTGACTTTCCCTTTTTCTATTTTTACCAGCCTTTCAACCGGGATTCCCGTTTTTTCGGAAAACTCCTTCTGTTCCATATGGAGCATTCCAATCCGCAGGTCCCTGATTCTTTTATTTGTCACATCCATTCTTCCCGTCTCCTTCCACCTTTCTGCATCTGTCGGCCCCGTATACCACATGAAGCCCGCTGCCGTTATCCCACCGCACCATGACGGATGCCGTGTCGTCCACTCCGGTTACCGTACCCCTTGTGCCGGCCGGCGGCGCTTGGGCATCGTCCATCTCCACCAGCTCAACCCTGCATCCTGCGGGATATTCCTTCCTTACCTTTTCCACCGTTTCCCGCGGCGGGAACTGCATCCTACCCATAGTATCCCGCCTCCTTTAACATCCGCTGTCCCGCCCTTTTTCCCACGCTGTCCGTCAGGGCCTGTTCAAGCACCGCAGTGTCAAACCCGAAGCGGCAGTACCCTTCATGGCAGACATCGTAATAATGCATTGACGGGCGGCCCGTGGAACGGTCCTCATGCATGATGTAAATCAGGGCATCCGCTTCCTTTTCCCCGCCGATGAATGTCTTTACCTTTACCCGCATTTTTGTTTTGTAATAAAATGCAGGGCATCCCTCATAACGGTCAAGGTTTCGTTCGTCAGTTTCACTGATGCGCCACACAAGCACGGGTACCCTGCCGCCCTCCTTTTTTTCCACGGTCAGGTAGCTTCCCGTAAGGCTTCCCTTAAAAAGAAGCCCGTAGCCCTCCACCTCCGCCGTCCCGACATAAACCGCATCCGGGCATCTCTGCGCCATCTGCGCCACCGACAGGTTGCTTCCGTAGGCTAAATAATATCTTTCCATTGATATCCTTCCTTTCCGAAGGGAATACCCTTCTACTGCCTTAAGACCGCCCAAGCGGTCGTTGTTAAGGCGGCAGGAGGCTGTTTCCTTCTTATGCCCTCCCGTGTCTGAAAGCCGTGTCCCCTGCGAGGTTTTTCGTAAGCACCTCCCTTGCCGTGGAAAATTCGTCCCCGATGAATCCGAGCCGGAGGAGCCAAGTCCTCATGGCGTATTTCGGGTTTTCGACCTGCGGCTCTATCGGGCTTGCCGATGCGGCTTTCTTTGCCATCTGGCTTAGGGCAAGGCAGAGCTGGATGTAGCTTTTAAGTTCCCCTGCGTGAAGGCCTCCGAGCCTTCCGTTCCCCCTGTTGGCAAACTGGAAGCATCTGAATTCTATGGTCCCGTGCGTGAAGCATGCATGGTAGTTTAACATCCTGTATCTTGAGTGGTTGTAATGCGCCATTCTGCTTTCGTGGCTGTTGTTTGCGTACCAGACATCCGCAAGCTGCGTCATCGTCTTCGGCTTTCTCCTGTTTAACCTTGTAAGGAAGTCAGGGTCCACCGTCCTGCAGTAGCTGCTGATCCGTTCCCCGTCAAGCCGCATTGCGGAAATCAGGAGGCTTTCATGCCCTGCCATGATGTTCGCAAGGTTTCTTAAGGATTTCGGCGTGTGTCCGTCAAGCCCGATGTGGATGTGTACCCCGCACATGTGTGCAGGATCGCTTTTCGCTCCGCCGTGCCTGAGCTGCCTTAAAATCTCCTGAAGGTCGGGGATGTCATCGTAGGTAAGTATCGGTGTTCCGAGTTCCGCTTTTTCGCTGTCTGATGCCGCCCTGATGCTGACGTCCCTCGTGATTTTCCATTCCCTTCCCCTGCCGTCCCTGCAGCCCCAAGCATCGTAGCTTCCCCCGATGTGTCTTACCGTCTCTTGTGTTCCGAAGTATCCTGCGATGGTCCTTGCCGCCTTTTCCCTCGTGATGTTATACATTTCAACCTCGACTCCGATGGTCTGCTTTTTCATTTCCTCAATCTGGATTCTTGTTTTTTCGTTCATTCCCGTGTACCTTCCTTTTTCGTTGTTTTCCTTTCGGTAGGTACATATTCGCTCTGAATGAACATATTATCCAGTTAATCCGCAGCATAATGTACACAAAGATTTTCCCGTGTTTTTGTGTACATTATGGCGGTTTTCAGGCTCCGGTTTCCGCTTTCTTTTTGCGGTTTTCCTGCCATTTCTGCCTGTCGGCATCCGTGCGGAAGGCCGTGTGTCCCTTCAGCTTTCCAAGAAGTGTATTCCGCACATTCTTGTATTCTTTGCCACCGAGTCCAAGCCGCACCAGCCAAGCCCTCATGTAGTATTTTTCGTTTTCTTCAACGGTTTCTTTCGGATTTACCCGCTTGTGTTCTTTTGCAAACTGTACCATTCGGGAGAAAAGCTCCGTGCAGGCCCGTGTCATTTCATCCCCCGCAAGCGGCATCGTGAATGTAATCCTGCCGTCCGCAAAGGAAATCCCCGTGGTTTCTTCCTGCCCGATTATCCCGATGACCGTTTCGGCATCTTCCTCCTCTTCCTTTTCCAGTCTCTCCGCCATCGTGTCGGAAACCGCCACCGCCCTGCTTCCGAGCGATTTTTCCAAAAGGTACTGCTTGCTGTGGATCAGAAAGATGAGGTTTTTGATGCTCCCTGCCGTCTGCCCTTCCATCGGGAGAGAAATTTCCAGCATATCGCCGCTTTGCGCAAGCCCCCTCTGTGCAAGCTGTGTCTGAACGCCCGTCAGCACTTCCCCGGATTCATGTTCAACGCATCCGTTCCTGTCCACCGTAAAATCCCCCACCGTGTAGGCAAAGGTCGGCGGCCCCATATACTTTGCTTTACTTCCCGTGATTTCTTCCATCGCTTTTACTACATCCTTCCTGTTTTCTGCCGCTGTTTCAATCTTCATTATGTAATTCCTCCATTATTTTTTGGTGGTACTACATATATCACTCTGAATGGAGGAAATAGCAAGCTATATTTTGATTTATTTTCATGTTTTTTCCCGTGATTCGGGAAGGCTCATCGCCACGGCATAAGCCACGGTTGCAGTGACCGCATTTCCTGCCTGTTTGTAAAGCTGCGCATCTGAATTGACTGCCGCCGCACGCTCGAACAATTCATCGGGAAATCCCTGAAGCCGGAAACACTCCCTCGGTGTCAGCCGTCTGATTCTGCCACATTTCATAAGCGTCCCCATCTGCCCGGAGCAGTCTAAGGTCTGCGAGCAGCTTTTCCCAACCCTGCCCCGCCTTGTCGGGCTTTCCGGGTAGGCAAGGCTGACGCCGTCCCCGACACGGGCTTCATCGTATCCCCGCTTTGTTCCGTTCCGCACACGCAGCACGGTTTCATCTCCGGCTTCCGCCTTCTCGCAGATGAACACGCCGTGGCGGTCCTGCGAAGTCAGCGTGAACATCGGCTCGCCGTCTTCCTTCATCCGTCTGCCGTTCTGCCGCTTTTCCATCCGCTCCGGCGTGAGAACCGGATGCACCTCCATGACAGCGGAATTCATGGCGGTATGGTTTACCATCCCTGCCGTATACCGTGCGGTCAGGCACCTTGCCGTATCCGTAACCTTTGGCGAGGTATTGCTCTGGTCGATAAAATAAAGTCCGGTCTTTGCACCGGCTCCCCCTGCGTTCCCGACAAGCGTGGCGGAGATGCCGTCCGTACCATATACACGGTATCCCTGCATCCCGCCTACAAGCTGGTTAAGAGCTGCTGCGTTTTCTCCGCAGAGAGGTAATATTTCTCGTCCGCCTCTGCTTCTAAGATTTGCGATAATGAACACGCGCTCCCTGTTCTGGGGGACTCCGAAGTCTTTTGAATTAAGCACCTGCCACCGGCAGTCATACCCCGCTTCGTCCATTTCAGACAAAACGGCGGCAAAGTCGAATCCTGAATTAATCGATAACAGGTTCTTAACGTTCTCAACAAGAAGGTATGCGGGCTTATCGTTTTCTTCTTTGCCTTTGAGGAGGTCAATAATGTTGAAATATATTCCGCTTCTTTTTCCGGCAAGCCCCCGCTGTTTTCCTGCAACGGAGATGTCCTGACAGGGAAATCCGAAGCACCAGATGTCGGCTCTTGGCACTTCTCCCGGTTTAAGTTTTGTGACGTCATACGCTTTCCACTCTCCTTTGGTATCATACATGGCTTCATAGGAAGCCCTCGCAAATTTGTCATATTCACAGTAGCCGATGCATTTATGCCCGGCACGCTCAAGTCCCAGACGGAAACCGCCGATGCCGGAACATAAATCAAGGAAGGTCATCTGTTTCATTATACACGCCTCCCTCCATTAATTTCCGATATGAAATTTTCATATTATCACGGATTACGAAAACATTCTCCGCAGAGCCTTTCGCTTCCATATACCTGTTAACGATGACGTCCACGAATTTTTCTTCCAGTTCGATTCCGTAACATATGCGCCCCGTCTGCTCGCATGCCATGAGCGTGGAGCCGGAGCCGAGGAACGGGTCCAAGACCACGCATCCCATCATCGTGGAGTTGGTTACCGGGTATGCCATCAGCGCCACCGGCTTCATGGTCGGGTGTTCCTTTGATGCTTTCGGTCGGTCGTATTCCCATATGGTGGTCTGCTTCCTGTCGGAATACCATTGGTGCTTCCCGCCTTTCTTCCATCCGAACAGGCACGGCTCATGCTGCCACTGGTACGGGCTTCTCCCAAGCACGAGTGCATTCTTCTTCCAGATGCAGCACCCCGAAAGGTAAAATCCCGCCGCTTCAAACGCCCGCCTGAAATTCAATCCCTGCGTGTCGGCATGAAAAACGTAGATGGAGGCATCCTGCTCCATGTTCTGCTCCATGTTTACATAGGCAGCAAAAAGAAATTTATAAAAATCCTCGTCCGCCATGTTGTCGTTTTTGATTTTCCCCGCCGTCTCCTCCACGTCCACGTTATATGGCGGATCCGTCAGCACAAGGTTTGCCTTCCTGCCTTCCATGAGCGTTTCGTAGGTTTCCGGCTTTATGGAATCCCCGCAGATGACACGGTGCTTTCCAAGCAACCACACATCGCCCGTCTTTGCAACGCAGGGCTTCTTCATCTCCCCGTCCACATCGAAATCATCCTCTTTGACCTTCTTGTCATGCACCTTGTTGAAAAGCTGCTCTATCTCCGGCGGCTCAAAGCCTGTCGTCCCCACGTCAAAATCCGAATTCTGCAGATCCTCGATTAAGTCCGCCAGCAGTTCCTCGTTCCATGCGCCCGTGATTTTATTAAGCGCCACGTTCAGAGCCTTCTCCTGTGTCTTGGTAAGCTCCACCACCGCACACGGCACTTCCGCATAGCCGAGCGCTGATGCGACCGTTACCCTCTGGTGTCCGCCGATGATTGTCATGTCCGAATTTACCACCACGGGGTCTGCAAACCCAAACTCCTCAATGGAGTGCTTTATCTTCTCGTATTCCCTGTCCCCCGGTTTTAATTTCTTACGGGGATTGTAGTCTGCCGGATTCAAATCATGAATCGGCAGCATCTGCAGTTTTGCCGTCTTCATTTTCCACCTCCCAGAATCTTGCCTTAATGTAACATTCCTGTCCGCAGTATTTACGGCTGCGGTTTCCGTAACTTAAAAACTCCCTGCCGCATCTTGCGCAGGTCATTTTATACATGGCGCTCTCCTTCCGGTTTACCCGTTCCGGGTGCGCCTTCCACCATTCCCGTCTGCACGTTTCCGAGCAGAATTTTCTCGGCCTCCCTGTCGGGGGCTTCTCTATTTCCTTCCCACAGTAGAGGCACGCCTTTCCGAGCATGGCCTGTTCCTGAATGTTCTTTGTCAGCGCCGAGCCGTATCCGGCAAGCCCCTTTGCCTTGCAGAAATTCCGCACGATGTCACGGGACAGCCCTACCATCATTGCGATGGAACGGTATCCGCTTCCCTGCTCGCGCATTCTCCGTATCTGCTTTTCCTGTTGTTCCGTCACTCCTGCCGCCTCCTTTCTGTCTCCGGGCATAAAAAACGGGTAAAAAGCCGCTGTTTTCATGGCTTTTTACCCGTTAAATTACCTGTTTTTATTTATTTTTTAATGAAACCCGTGCCGTGCGGCACATGGTACATTGCCGTTTCTGCGAAAAAATCCCTGCGCCGTTTCTATCCCCCCTGTTTAATTCTGCGAAAATCCGCGCAAAGGGGGCCACCGGTCTTTAGGAAAACGGCTTTTAGAGATTTGGACTCCCCCACCCCTCTCCCTGCCGCAAAGGAATCAGGAAGAAACCATCGATATTAATAATGGTATTCCGGGTTTGCATCCTCGTTCCATGTCTTCTTGTCATGGCACGCTTTACAAAGCGGCTGCCAGTTGTCCTCGTCCCAGAACAGCGCGGCATCCCCACGGTGCGGTGTCACATGGTCCACCACCGTTGCCTTAACCATGCGGTGTTGTGCCATGCACCTGACACACAGCGGATGCTCCTTCAGGTAGCGCACCCTCGCCCTATTCCACCGGCTGTCATAGCCGCGGCGGCTGCTTGCTGCACGGTCGCTGCGGTGCAGCGCCTCATGCTCCTCACAGTAGTCCCCGTCCGTCAGCCTCGGACAGCCGGGGTGTCTGCACGGTTTCTTTGGTTTTCTTGGCATCCTGTCCCCTCCCTCCGTGTGTTATCCATGCATACGGCGTAAGGGGGACTACCATTTAGTCGTCCTTCTTATCGCCGTAATTATCGCATATATGCTTCAGGGATTTTTCAATAGTCCCTATCTGCTCTTTAAAACGCTCATAGTCTTTTTGAAATACCTCAAGGAAACCCGCAACTTTGGCTACATGGTAGCCGAAATTGTAATTCCCGTCATAAATAACCTCTTCCTCCACATGCTGCATCCGCATATAAATACTTTCCGTGGCGACTGCCATCACGCACTCGATGTCCTCTGCGATTTCCCCGATGATGATTTTTTCCAGTTCCTCCGCAGTATTAAATCTGATAAACGCTTCATAATTTTTATACTTTTCACTGTAGGAATAAAAGAAAAACTCCCCCTTCGTGGAAAACGCCACATCCCTGTGTTCCATGCCGAAATATCCGCCGTATTTCTTCATAACCCTTAAAATCTTGTCTTTCTCGTCCATTGACTCCCTCCTTCTTCTTCGGTAGCGTGATGTTACCTCTGTTACAGAAGAAAAGCAAGTCAATATTTCCCGTTATAAATATGGCGGTGCCTGATGCGGGCTTATCCGCACATGAAAAAAGGGCCGAAGGAAATATCCCTCAGTCCCTGTCCTGTTTTCTCAAGTTTACAATACCACGCAAAAAACTCTTTGTGAAGTCCAAACTTAGTCTAAGTTTTTTGCAATCGGCAACATTTACTTTTTATAGTGCAAAATTCACTATACTTCCATTTTAATTTTGCTCATACAATGCAAACAATTCTGTAGAACAAATCATATTCTGCAGGTCAATGTCTTCTTTAGATATACCGGTAATTCTATCGTTGTCAATTACCTCGCATACTTTATTAAATACACCACATATGGCATCCAACATTTCTTTTAATTCGCTTATTTCTATTTTGCTACTGCTCCGATTCATATCTGCATGTGCCAGAAACTGATTTCTCATATTTTTTAATTTATCTTCAATGTCATTTTTAGTTTTTACTTTTTCCACCTGTTTTTGTGTGGAACTGCTTTTTCTTAGTATTTCATTTCTGAATCTTGGCACTGTATTGGCATTCTTAGTATTATCGCAGTATATTTTACAAAGTGTTAATGCCAGATCCTTCTGCATTAACAAAACAAAGTGATTGCTGATATCAGGTACCCTTTCATACGAATCTCTTTTCTCTTTTTGAAGTATGCCATATGCATCAATAAGGGATACATCTTTATAGCAGCACATAATCAATGCATACAGTTCATTATAATTTCTGAATAATTGTCCATCTAATTCCATATTTTAAGCACCTCATTTACCTAACAAAAACTTAAATATCAGAGAATTTATCACATTCCCAATTTTATCACATCTGCAAATTATTTTCCACAAAAAAGACGGCCATTTCTGACCGCCTGACGGATGCCGTCCGGATTAACTAAGCATGAATGCCTCCTGCGTCATATCCCTCAGACGGTATGCCTCATTTAACTGTTTGACTGCATTCTTCCTGTAGTTCCCCACACTCGCCCTGCTGATATGGTATTTGTCGGCAATCTCCTCCCAAGACAGTCCCCCGCTTATCATGTCCTGTATGATGCCCGACAGTTCCTCCGGCAGATAACGGATAACCGTTTCAAAAAACTCCACTTCCTCTTTCACATACCGGTATCTGTCCCACAGAAACTCAAACCACTCGTCATTTTCCCTCGCCATTACTTTTCTGTAATTCATTGCAATGGATGCCGTCTTGTCAGAAATGTTGCTTGTCTGCACACGTTCCGTGTCGTCATGCCGTCCGTAAAGCATGGAAACAATCACATCATTTTCGCTGACGCCGGTAAAGTGGCTGATCTGAAATTCCAAAACCGCCAGTTCCTTTTTCATTGCCCCATATTCCTTCATCATGGTTTCCGCTGTCATCGTCTGCCTCCTATTCCTGCCTTTACCGCCTCGATCAGTGCCGACTGCGTGGCATCCTTCTTTTCCAGCACGCTCATCACGTCCTCATCCACCGTTCCCCTTGTAATCAGATGTTCAATGACGACTGTGTTTTTCTGTCCCTGCCGCCACAGCCTCGCATTCAGCTGTTGGTACAGTTCCAACGACCATGTCAGCCCAAACCACACGATGGTGCTGCCGCCGTCCTGAAGGTTTAATCCGTGTCCCGCCGATGCCGGATGGATAAGCGCCACCGGGATTTTACCTGCATTCCAGTCGGCGATGTCCTCCGTGGTATCGATGTCCCTTATGTCAAAGCGTTTTTTAATCCTGTCCCTGTCATGCTTAAACCAGTACGCCACGAGAAGCGGCTTGCTGTTTGCTGCCTCAATCAAATCCTCCAGTGCATCCAGCTTTCTCTGGTGTATTTCCAGAACTTTCCTGTCTTCCCCATAGACTGCCCCGTTTGCCATCTGAAGCAGCTTGCCCGTCAGCGCCGCCGCATTCCCCGCATCCAGTTCATCCTCTCCCACGCTTAAGACCATCTCTGATTCCATCGCCGCATACAGCCTCTTTTCCTTTTCGCTCATGGTCACCTCGACACGGCTGCTGACAAGCGGCGGCATCTCAAGGTAGTCACAGGCTTTCATGGATATGCAGATATCAGATATCAGCTTATAGATTTTCTGCTCCGCACCCGCCTTCGGTTTATAGGAATATATGATGTCCCGGTTTCTTTTGTCAGGAAGGAAGAACTGTTCCCGGTATCCCCCGATAAAACGTCCGAGGCGCTTGCCCATGTCAAGCAGATACATCTGCGGCCAAAGGTCAAGTAACCCGTTCGGTGCAGGTGTCCCCGTAAGTCCTATGATCCTTGCAATCTTCGGCCTTACCTTCTTCAATGCCTTAAACCGCTGTGCCTTATTCGATTTAAACGATGACAGCTCGTCAATGACCACGGTGTCAAAATTCCATTCGTGGTTTTCACAAAGCCATGCCACGTTCTCACGGTTTATCACATAAATATCCGCATCCGCCAGAAGCGCCGCCTCCCTCTCTTTTTCCGTGCCGAGTACCTTTGACATCGTAAGCCCCGCAAGATGCTCCCACTTTTCAAGCTCCCTTCCCCATGTGTCCTCCGCCACCCTCTTTGGTGCAATCACAAGCACCCTGCCGGAAAGGAAATAATCATAAAGCAGGAGCAGCAGCGCCGATAACGTGATGACCGTCTTGCCAAGCCCCATGTCAAGCATCAGCGCACACACGGGATGGCTTATGATAAATTCAGCCGCATAGGACTGGTAGTCATGTGGTTTGTATTTCATCCAGTATCCCTCCAATCATGGCGGAGTTATCCACCTTGTAAACCTTAAACCCAAGCGCCTCAAGCTGCCGTTTCCTTTTTGCCTGAAGAGGTCTTAAATTCTTCCCCGGCGCCTTCAGTTCCACGAATGCCGACACGCCGCCCTGAAACAGCAGCAGTCTGTCCGGCACCCCGTCCAAACCGGGCGACACGAACTTTACCGCCATGCCGCCGCGCTTTTTTACCTCCGTGCATAGTCTCTGTTCTATCTTCTTTTCCGATTCCATCCGGTACCTCCGTTTCCGTTTTCCATTCATGCGCGCGTATATAAGCGAATACGCATTTACACGCTCAAAATGGCTTATTTTTATATATTTTCAATATTTATATATTCATAGGCAACATCAGCAACAGACAGCCTTTGTGCCTTGCGGTTACTGCATTTTATCCGTTTGCCCATCCCCTCTTTCATCGGCTTACGCTAAGGCAACGGCTGCGGATGTTTTTCCGTTTTTACGGCTTTCTGTTTCCGTCCGGTTGCCGTTATGTTTCCTCACGGACATACCCTCTGACAACACCATAAATGGAAAAGCGCATCTTCCCCTCCGGGCGTTTCCACCCTTCGATATTGCTCATGATGGCGGCTATCTCGTTTGCGTCCTGCCGCTTTAAGTTCCCTCGCTCTTTCCCGAAGCACTCGCACCATATCTCCATGTTGCAGACACGGCTTCTCGGCTTTATGCCCGCGGCGCGGCTTCCCTCAAACTCACTTCCGTTAATGAAGTTTCTTCTCTCGTAAAGCGACATATCCTCCCAGTTTGCCGGAAGCAGCATGTCAAGGTAGTCGCGCACCGTCCCTTCCCTGTCGTCCATCTCCATAGCCTCGCGCTGCTCATGCACCGCATCCTGTTCCAGCTCCTTCGGCAGATACAGTGTTTCCCCGCTGCGGAAATAATGCAGCGCCTCCGCCCATATCTGAAGGACCTCCTGCTTCGTGATGGTCCACGATCCCCTTCCTTCCCCGCCCGGAGTCCTGACCGGCCAGAAGCGGCGGTTGCCCGTGATGTCGCGCAGGTAAGTGTCCGCATTGGTCGTGCCGATGAAGATGCACTGCCTCGGATGCGGCGTGGCGCGCCTTCCGAAAGCCGCACGGTAAATGTCATTCTGCCTTGAAAGGAATCCCCGCAGGGTTTCAATGTCCGTCTTCTTCATCCCGGCAAGCTCCCCGATTTCAAGAATCCAGTAGCCCTGCAGTTTCTCTGCCGCCGTCTTGTCCTTCGTGTCCGACAAAAGGAGCGAATCCGAAAACCAGTCCCCCGCCAGTTTGGCAATCAGCGTTGACTTGCCTTTTCCCTGCGGTCCCGCAAGCACGAGCATGGTGTCAAACTTGCACCCCGGATTCATCACACGGGCGATTGCCGCCACGAGCGTTTTCCTTGTCACCGCACGCACATATCCGTTATCCGCAGCGCCGAGGAAATCGGTTAAAAGCGTATCCACCCTCGGCACTTCGTCCCACTCCGGCAGGAACTCAAGGAAGCTGCGGATGGGATGGTAGGAACGGTCGTCCGCCGTTTTGGAAACCGCAATGTCATAATTCCTTGCGGAGAAGTTCCCATAGGTTAAGTCTATATATGAAATCAGCTGCGCATCATCCGCATCCCGCCAGAAACGGTCCGGATGCTCCCACGGCACGTCCCCCTTAATCTCCATGCCGTCCGATAACTGATTGAACACGATGGATTTTAACTGTTCGTCATTGTTTAGGATCAGCAGGAGATTTTTTAAATTGTTGACAAGCAGTCCCTGCCTATTATATTCCAGTTTCATCTTCCAGTCGGTGTCCGCATCCGCAAAATCAGTCTTGGAATCCTCCTCCCTCTCACGCAGCAGCGTCATTTTCACTTCTTCCTGTTCCAGAGCGAAATCCTGCATTGCTTTAAAGGACGGCAGCCTTGCCGCATCCGTATCCTCGTCCGCCTTAGCGTCAAGCCCTCCGAATTTATGGATGCGCACGGCGTCAAATGCATTCATCAGCCTTCCGCATGCCGGATCCGTCGCATGGTGGCTGTACGCAAACATGCCGTCATAAATGACCACCCCTGCCGAGGAATCCGCCGGCGCATAATCATACCTTCCGGGCATTCCGGCGGACGGCGTGTACACATCGGGAATGAAGCGGTCAATGGCTTCCGTAATGGAATAGCTTCTGTTGAATGCGCCGATGACTCCCCGTTTTGCAAGCGGGTCTTCCTGTTTTTTGATCTGTTTTTTCACGAGCGCATCCTGCCTTGCGGATACCGGCCAAGAAGATACATCGTGCCAGTCATCATACCGGGCAAGCACCTCATCGGGATTGACCGTTTTCCCGCCTATCTCCCTGTAGACATATTCCCCGTCCGATGACGTGGAAGGCCAGTACATGAGACGGCCCGGCTCATAAGTCGTCTGGTCGAACAGCTCGATTCCGATGTCCTGTGCCAGCTTCCGGCTGACCGCCCCGTACTCGTCTGGGCTTACCTCCCTAAGAAGCGGGATGATCAGCCTGAGCCTCGGATGCTCCGGTGTGTGTTTGTGCGTACTATAGGCGATCATCTCCATGTCCGTGAACATCTCGATTTCATCAAGGATGCCCTCCGTCCCGTAGTCCATGTCAAGCGTTACCGCAGAACGTGACAGCACGCAGTCCTTCTTTCTCCTGCCCCCTTTAAGTTTTCCGAGGACGAAACCGCCCACATCCTTGATATTGTCCTGCTGTGCCTTCGTCATTTTCCGGTACTGCTCCATTGTTTCCGCAGTGCGCTTCGTGGCGGACAGGCGGCGTTTGAAATCCCCGTACTCCATTTCCTCATAATTCCAGTGTTTCTCCATGCGTGAGTTTCCCGTTGATACCGACAGTTTCATTCCATATGCCTCCTTTGCTCGTTTTCCCTTACCTTACTTAATATTTCCCCGCCGTCTGCATCCGTCAGCATCTGAAACCATTCGGACAAAAAGAAGCGTTCCAGTAACTTCATCTCACATGCTGCCGCATTTGCCGCAGGATTTTTCATATATTTTCTGTATGCCGTCCGATAATCCTTGACTGCCTGAATGATGACGGCATTTGCCAGTGTCTCGTAACAGTCCATCCCGTTCCTCCTTAATCTTTCTTATAAAACGGGCTTTCAAACCCCGCAGCGGCAAGCGGAAGCCCATCCGCCCATTCCGGCACTTCAGCCATCAGCCTGTTTACCTCCTCCACGGATGACATGCCCTCCGGCACTTCAAGCACTGCCTCGTCATGCACATGGCAGACGATGTCAAATCCCGCTTTCTCAAGCCGCATCATCGCCTCCGCCAGCATGTCCCTTGATGCCGCCTGTACGATGTTTTCCGTGAGCTTCGGTCCGTAGGTTTCCTGCCTCTGCCATTTCTTTGATTCCCCGACTCCCTCGTAGGTCAGCCCTTCCCTGCCAAATCTGTTAATTCCCATCCTCGGTTTTGCATAGGCAAGCCTCCGCCCGGAAGGAATCGTGACAAAAAGGAATCCGTCATGATATTCAAATGCCGTCCTTCCAACCCTTGACGGCTTCCTGTCCCTTACGGCAGACACCGCCGCCCGGTCCACCGCCCACCAGAATGCCGTAATGGCAGGATTGGCGTTTCTCCATGAATTTACAAGGGACGGCAGCTCCTCTTCCGAAAGCCCCATCTGCAGTGCGCCCATTGATGTCAGCGCACCTGTCGAGCCGCCGTATCCGAGTGCCAGTTCCGCAATTTTCCCCTTCTGCCGGAGGTGTCCGTTTATGCCGTTCTTCTCCACGGGAATGCCGAACATCTGCGATGCAGATGCACAGTAGATGTCCTTCCCTTCCTTAAAAGCCGCAAGCCGCCACGACTCCCCCGCAATCCAAGCAAGCACCCTCGCCTCTATTGCCGAGAAGTCGCTTACAATGAAACGGCAGCCGGGCTTTGCCACGAAAGCGGTGCGGATAAGTTCCGACAGCACGTTGGGCGTGCTTTCATAGAGCATCTCCACCTCGTCATACCTGCCTTCCCTCACAAGGTTCCTTGCAAGTTCCAAATCAGGGATATGATTCTGCGGCAGGTTGTGTATCTGCACGAGCCGCCCCGCCCATCTCCCGGTACGGTTTGCGCCGTAAAATTTGAGCAGTCCCCGTACCCTGCCGTCACGGCAGACGGAACGGTCAACCGCCTCGTATTTCTTCACGGAGGTTTTGGACATGGAAAGCCGCAGCTTCAGCATCTCCCGCACGTCCCCGGCAGACTCATCTACCAGTTCCCGCACCCTGTCCTTTGCAAGCGAATCCACGGACAGCCCCTTTTTTTCAAGCCATCCCTTAAGCTGCGCCACGCTGTTCGGGTTATCCAGTCCCGTGAGCCTGTATGCTTTCTCCGCAGTGCTTTCCTTATAAAGAAGGTCACAGGCCACGGCGTGGCTTACAAGTTCCCCGTCCGCCATGATGCCCCGGTCATTGATCCTTTGGTCCATGCAGTAAAATTCCTGCTCCCTCTCCGGCACGGGGTATTTATGGAGCCTTGCCCGTATCTGCTTTTCCACGTCCACGTCACGGATGCAGTAGGTTTTAAACATCTCCCACTTCTCCGGCGCATCGCTTGGACGGTTTCTCGTCCTGCCGCCGTTTGCTTTTGTCGGCCGGCACGGGGAACAGAAATACTTAATCAGTTCCTTCCCCTCCGTCATTTTCTGTTTATCAAGTCCGAGTACCGCGCCCACTCCCTCAAGCGAAAGAGGAAGTGCAAGCAGCGATGCCTGAACTGCCGTACACCTCCATGCTTCCGGCTTTAACCGGATGCCGAGATGCTTGGAAAGACATGTGCGTTCAAAATTTGCATTGAATGCCGTTTTTATGACCGCATCGTCTGTAAGCATATTTATGATTTCCTCCGGGAGCTTCTCCCCCTGTGCCAGATCAATAATCTCCGTCTGCCCCTCGTCTATGGAATAAGCAAACAGCAGGATTTCAAATGCATCCGAATCGGCATAACGGTACACGCCGCAGTCAGGAAGGGAAACGTCGGAATATGTCTCAATATCAATGGAAAGCACCGTGTTATCCATATGCAGTGTCTCCTTTCACAAATGCTCCGAACGCATCTGTCCGGAGCATAAAACGGTAATAATTCACATGATTATCCGAGGAAATCCTCTTCGTCCTCCACGGACTCGAAATCATCCTCTGCCGTGGTCCTGCTGCCGAGCGAAGACCCCTGCCTTAACAGCTGGACGTTTCCGAGTCCCGCGCCGATGCCGCGGTTTCCGTTCGAGTTGTAGCCAAAGAACGTAACGGAGATTCTTCCGTAACAGCCACTGTACACTTCGCTCTGGTCGAGGATCGGCTGCACATGCTTATCCACAATCTGCGGAGCCTGTCTGCTGTTGGCATTTAAGAAATAGCTGCCGGCATAGGCCTCGTCATCCGGCCGGTCGATATCGCCGTCACGAAGCGGCAGTTTTAAATTCGCCGGAACCTTGCCGCCCCACTTCGGGAGGGATTCCTTCTTCGCCGTCTCCACGGCTGCCTTGATTCTGTTGATGGTTTCCGTGTCATTCTTGTCAATAATGGCAGAGATACTGTACTTCGGCTCGCTTCCATTAATGGACTGCGGCTCCCAACAGTTGAAATATGAAAATCTGCACGGAATGACCACTTTGGTCGGGTTTGCATTGTTTCCCATAATAATTTCCTCCTTTTTCATCCGGCAAAGTCATCCTTTGCCGTGTCTAAATTTACGGGTTCCCTTTTATCTGAGTCCGGAACGAGCGTGATCTTGCCCTGCGGCTTGTACACAAGCCCTCCCAGTACCTCGCTGAATTTCTTTTTTCCCATCAGCTTCTCCATCTCGGTAATGCCGATTAGGCTCGTCTTGAAGATGTCCTCATAGCCCGCCGCCTTCGCCGCCGTTATGACATCATTCTCATCGGTGTACTTGCGGTTGCTCTTTCCAAGCACCAGTTTGAATCCCGGCCATTCCTTATGGTGTGTCACTGCCTCATCCTGTGCGTAGGCATACACTTCTTCTGCCCACTTCTTTAAGGCATCTGCTTTGGAAAGCACCTCCGCCATTTCTTCATCTGACAGAAGCTCCGGATCCTTAAATTCGTGCTTTGCTTCCTCAAGGAAGAACTCAGCCCTCGCACGGCAGTTAAACCTTGCCCTGCAGAAACGGCAGGTATCCGTTCCGGGACAGAATGTCCCTTCGCCGGAAAGTGCTTCAAGCGCCTTCGGCACGAACACATCTTCTCCCCATTTTCTTAATTCTTCTGCGGAAACCGCCCATTCGGAAACGGAATCAAGCCTCGGCTGCACGATGGTAAGTTCCACCGTGTCCACGTCAAACAGGCTGTCGGCAGTCTGGAGGAGTCCGAGTCCGTAAATCATCAGCTGGCAGTTCTCTTTGGCATCCACCCTGACGCCCTGTCCGAGTTTCAGGTCAATCGCATGGACTTTTTTATCCGTGATGATGACCATGTCCGCCGTGCCGAAACACTCCGGCACAAACGCAGACAGGTCAACCCGCTGTTCCACGAGGAAAACCGAATCCGCGCAGTCCTTCCGCGCCTCCTCAATCTGTCCCGTCACATAGGAAACATACTCCTCCACGGCTTCCACCAGTTCGTCCGTGTAATATTCCGAAACCGGGCGTCTGGTCCTGATCTTTAAATATTTCCTTATCAGATGTTCTGCCAGTTCATGCCCCGCCGTCCCTTCCGCAGCATAGGAGGACTGTTCATCCTCAAACTGCTCTTCCAGTGCGAGCGATGCCGTGCAGCTTAAATACTGCTTTCCCTTAGACGGGGAAAACCTCGCATGCTTCCCCATCACAGCACCTCCACCTTCTTAATCAGCTCCGGATATTTTTCTTCCGGCACGTCCGACAGTTTCACGACACCGTATTCCTTAAGGACCGCCTGACATTTTTCAATCTTGCCTTCCTTGTTCTTCGCCCGCATGACGGCACGGATATCCTCAATCGTTACCGCCGCATCCTCCACGGGCTGTGCGTCCGTCTGTCCGGTTTCCATGCCCCCTGCCACCTTATTCGTTTTCTTCTCCGGTGCTTTTGCGTCAGCGTTTTCCCCCGCCAGCGCCTCATAGCCTTCCGCAAGCATCCTGTATCCTTCCGCAATCTGTTTATATGCCTTACTCATAATCCCTGCCTCCATTCTCAAAATTTACATCTTCAAGTGCCAGTGATACCGCAAGCGCACGGTTGATGCGCGCCGTGTCCTCATCACGCAGATGGCCGATAACCCCAAGCACGTCCTCCGCCGCTATGGTCGCAAGCTGCTCCGTCTGCACCATTGACGTCCGGCTTAAGCCGCCGTACCATTGGAGTACAACATGTGTCGGCATGTGCATCTTTTTTAATTTCGAGGTCATGTATGCCACGATCAGGTTGCCGCTGCATTCATTCCCCGTGTTGTTCTGTACGACCACCGCCGGACGGTTTCCCGCATTGATGTGTCCATGCGGCGTCTGGAAAGGGTTTCGGACAAAAATGATGTCCCCCCGTCTGAACTTCTTCTTCATAACGCTTCCCCCTTCCTACACAAACTTCAGCCCGTACACGGCTTTGCGGTACTGCTCATCCGTCCGGTCATCAATCATCAGCGTGGACGGCTCGATGCGGTTTCCGTCAGCATCATACAGACGGACGGGAATGCCGTACTTCCTTGCCTGTTCCAGTTCGTATGCCATGCCCTCGCTGATGTGCGTTCCGTACATCCAAAACTCATCGCACTGCTTCATCTGCTCCACGCCGAGCGAAATTCCAAGAATCCTCTCCTCTGCATCGGCATCCGATAAAAACTGCGGATAAAACAGGTGCGGCACTACCGGGACATATCCGCAGCCTGCTATAAACTTCGCATAGCCCCTTGCCCTTTTTACGTTGCCTTCCACGTCCCCACGGTAAGGGGAACACACAAAAACCATCATCTTTTTCTTCATAATAATCATCCTTTCTCATCCGGGTCTCATGCCCGTGGTTTTGGTTTCACGAAAGTGGCAAGAATGCTCTCCATAATCGCTTTATCCCCATCCGTCTGCAGCTCGGCTGACAATTTTGCAAGGAGTGCTTCCTGCTCCGAATTCAAGTACACATGATTGGCAGACCATTCGCCAGCTACTCGTATGCCACCACCGTTTCCCTGAATCGTTTCCAGAGGTGTGGTTTCCGTGAGGATATCAATATCCCTGCGGATTGTGCTTTTGCTTACATGGAACTTGTCCATCAGATTCTGCAAGGTTGCAAATCTGACGCTGGACAGATATATTCTGATTTCTTCTCTTCGTTCATTTGCTGTCTGCACGTTTCCACACCTCCTTTCGCTTTCGATGTCTGTATCTTAAAATCCAAACTGTCCACCTAATGAACACTTTGAAAAATTTTTTTAAATTTTTTCTTCTGCCATTTTTACAAGCTGAAAAGTTATGATTGCAGCAACTTTATGCCTGTCCAAAACTTACTTACTGTTACTTCTACATTTAAAAACTACTTACCAAAACACAAATGATCCCAAACACAGCATCGCATAAATCGGGAATGTATTTGTACCATTTTTCAATGCACCATAATATGTACTGAAAAATCCCTTATTGTTTAATATCCAATTAGGGATAAAAATGTAAACGGACAATAAATCTATCTGAATCTCACCTGTTCCAGAAAAAATTTCATAAACATCACTTATCCAATCCTAAACTGAATGTCATCAATCAAAGGTACATCAACATTCCTGTACTTGAATGGTCTAAAAGTATGAAAAAATTCTTCCTGTGTACTTTTTATCCATGTTTGTTTCATAATCTGGTAACCAATTAACGGCATAAAATGCGTTTTACACTTATTACTTCTATATAAGGTTTTTTATATAGAGAAAAAAACAAACCTGACGGCAGCTTAAAATGGCTGTTCGTCAGGCTTGTATGTCTCATTCGCATCATGCTCTGTACGGTAGGTACTACACTATTTTTCTTATTCCGATATGTGCTTTGCATTTCCAACACTTTACATAATAATCCGGTTTCCATCCTCTCAGCAGGGCTTCATTTCTTTTGTCATCCAAGTCTTTTATCTCAGAATTTATACTGCTTTCTGCATCAAGAATCCTTCGTCCGCATCTGGGACAGCCCATCTGTCTTTTCATTTAATCTCTCCTTTCTTTATCAATTTGGAAATTTTTCTTACATATTTTTAACCATTTGGTAAGTTACATCTAAAAAAATATGTCGACTGTTTGTATAACGTATGGAAACATTATATATAACAAACGGTAAGTTTTCAAGAACTATTTTTAGTCCACTTTTCTATTTTGCTTGATTTTATAAACTTTTTTACCAAAAAGTGTTGACACATTTGGTAAGTATATGATATATTATCGGTAAGTAATTCAGTATCCTATAGAATAAAGAAAAAACAAGAAAACCAAAAAAAACAAAAAACTACGAATGAATGCAAGAATTTGCGTTATTGCTGTAGTGCAGGACGAAGTGCCAGTCAAAAAAGAGCAAGCTAAAATGAGCTGAAGACAAATAGGGGCAAAAGATAAATTATCGCAGCATAAAATAACAGAAGCTGACGGAATAATAAAAAGAAGCACCCGTAAAAAACAGTAAGCCAAGCTGATGCCATAAGACGCAGAGCCGAAAAGCCGTGCAGAGCATAAGCAAATCTAAAAGAAAGAGGATACCAAAACATGAGCGAAAACAAGAACATAGGAGACAGGATTGCTGAATTACTGGTAAAAAACAGCATGACTCAACGTGAACTGGCCGAAAGGGTTGGTGTAACCGAAGTTTCCATGTCCCGCTATATCAGCAATGACCGTACCCCAAAAGGTCCTGTCATTGCCAATATTGCAACAGCACTGCACACAACATCAGATTATCTTCTCGGTGCGGAATCGAATGAAGATTTTGAAACGGAATATTACCGAATACACCGACTGATTGCGCGCAATGCCTCACAGATGACAAAAAAACAACGGAATGAACTAATCCATGCCCTTCTCGAAGAGTCAGATGACTGAGAAAGGACGGAACATTGATTTTAAGCAGCAATCGTTATGACGAAATCAAAAATGAAGTGGTCGATATGTATGAGGAATGCGGTTTGATGGAATATCCTATCAACTGTTTCCATATCGCCCAAAAGTTACACTATTACTTGGTCCCCTATTCTGCTCTCTCCAGAAAGCAACTGGTCGCAGCCATGAAAATCAGCACCGATGGTTTCCATCTGTTAATTGAGGAAATCCATACCGGAATGCTTCGGTGGGTTATCTTTTATAATGACCAAAATTGCCACGAAAGACAGCGATGGACAATCATGCACGAAATTGGGCATATCATTTTGGATCACACAGAAGAGAGCGAACTTGCCGAGTCTGAAGCAAACTTCTTCGCCAAGTACAGCATTGCTCCCCCGCCACTGATTCATGCAGCAAAATGTGAGGACTACCTTGATATTGCAGAAGTGTTTGACATTTCAATTCAGGCGGCCTATTACTCCATGATATATTATCAGAAGTGGCTGCAGTACGGTCCGTACAATTACGAGCCGTTTGAAATTCGGATGCTTGAGATTTTTGGAATCTCTGCATAAACAGTCAAAGCCATTACGGACACAGAATCCGTAATGGCTTTTTAATGTGGGTAATCATATAATGATGTTGCTGCTCATAAGCTCAGCCTGCTTAATTACAATATCCACGGCTCCTCTTGCTTTTTCTGGTGGATAATCATACTTTCGAAGCAAATGTTTGACCTGAGTTCTCATATATGCCCGTGCGGATTCTTTCTTGTCCCAGTCCACTGTTCTATTCTTCCGGATAAGGTCAGTCAGTTCATGTGCAATTTGTACAAGGACATCATCTTTCA
>ERZ779637.573-NODE-573-length-22629-cov-10.978116_pt1 | contig 22629 bp, 22 predicted proteins | sample MGYA00514196_ERZ779637 | MGnify/ENA primary metagenome ERZ779637 (study PRJEB29562, sample SAMEA4376700) | mouse gut metagenome | isolation source: Cecum | study: EMG produced TPA metagenomics assembly of the A DSS colitis mouse model was used to assess the...
ATCCTCCGTATTTCTTATTTGCATCATATCATTATCATACTGTATACACAACTATATTTGAAATACAATTTGCATTTTTACCTCCATTCCGAAGCGTCACAAATTCTTGTTTGAATAAATTGCTCATCAGAGAATTTATTCAACCTTCATATCTCATATGTTTATTTCATTCGATTTATCCTAAACTAACACATAATAAGCACTTTATTCGACAATATATATGCCGAAACAAAGTGCTTATTCCCTAAAAACCAACTCCATTCTACCCCGGCAGACTACTTTCGACACAAATCGCCCCATACCCCGCGTATGTCAAGTTAATGTCACAAACTTTTTTCACTTTTTTTAAGTGAAAATCGCTGAAACCCGCATAACTTCGTGGGACGTATGGTAAATTATTGCTAAGTCGCAGTAAAATCGGAGATAAATTATTGTCAAGTTCATCAAGCGCAAATAAGCCAGAAATCCTTTTACAGGCTCTAGCTTATTTTTAACTTTTTTATCTATCGAATTACTTTTCAGTGACTACAATATCTGGGCCTTTCCTGAAAACGGATGTCTATCAGCATAGGCAGATGCCTTTGCCGCAAACTCCCCAGATTCCATTTTATCAAAATATTCCCTCTGCCATACTGTATAATCAAAATCATCTCTTTTAATAAGGGAAATGAAATACTCCGCATCAATAACACCCATATGATCTACAAGACATGCAAAGCCCTGATCTAATATTTCTACCGTATTACCCATTATTTGTCTGCCTCCATTCTTCTAATAAACTCTCCCGGCGTTACCAGCTTGATTTTTTCAGACTGAAATTTTAATAATCTGTCATCTGTCGTTACAAAATAATTACATTCGGCCTTAATAGCACATGCCACATGATATGCATCTTTTTCTTTTATTCCTGTTTCCATGATTGCTTCAGCTATGTTTGCAATATCTTTCTCATTTTTATTACTGACATATACTGCAGCATATTCCTTCATAAATTTCTCAATAGCCATCATCTTTTGAATTGACCTGTTATTGCTGTTTTCAAAGTCAAGAACATATGATGTTACAAGTTCAATTTCCCCATCTCTTATGATGTCCTGAATATGAAGTTTAGCCTGTGTTTCCAAATGGATACGCATCTGAGACTGATCGTCATAGGGACGGTTATAGCTACAATTATCCAAATATACTCTCACCTTTTTATCCACCTATTCCTTCACTCCCATTTGTTAAGTTCATTTTATCCATCAATTTTTTCTTTCATTTTCCTTTGTATAATACTAAAAAAACTTGTTTCTAAAATATATTGTACCATAAATTCTTTGCTAAACTACTATTATTTTAAGGTTGCCACAAATTTTTTGATTGAAAATCGCTAAACCCCACATAACTTCATGAGCATATGGCTCGCTAATGCTAAGTTAGAGCAAGTGGGCGTAAACATTAAAAATCCCAACCTTGAGTTTACAGAAAAACACCAAATATTTCACTACACGTTCTTATTTGACGCTTACGGTTTATGTAATCAAACCATAGTTTCCTTTCAAGGAACACATTATTTCCAATCATCTCCCGATAAATACATGCTTCCATCTGTTATTTCCTCCAGCTGCTCTCTTTCAACCAAATTTCCGCTCAGCCATCCCTCCACATCATCATCAGGTACATACACGCGAATCCAATAACGTTCACCATCATAAGTCCATTCATCGCAATATAGTATCTCTGACCTCGCATTCACTCCGCCAATAATATTATCGTCGCTATCCAAATCAATTTCACTTCTGATATTGGAACCTCTTTTTCCACGTTCGTTTAGCCGGATATAAACAGGCTCTTTTTGTTCAAAAGCTTCTTCCTCTTCTGGCTCCTCAAAAACAGCGGCCTCCTCTATTGGCTGCCCATATAAATTATGCGTTTCCAGCCAATCCATCAATCTATTTTCCACATTGAGATACACCGTCTGTCCGTTAAATGATTTTGCCACTATTCCCTCTGTATCATGTGAAACGCAAATCCAGATAAGAAGAATAGCATATATCACAAGGGAAAGTGCTATATGATTGCTTACCGGATTTTTCCAGTTCGTATACCACCGCCCCAAAAAAGTATCTGTTTTTTCTCCTATACTGCACAGTCCATTGTCTATCTCATAGAATAAAGAGCCAATCCTCTCATGAATCCAACATACAGGTGCTTCAATCAGCAAATATATCCCTCTGAAAAATTTTTTTAGCAAATATGGAAAAAATGAGGCCAGACGAATTATGACCTTACCTAAAATCCACCAAAATAAAATAATAAACAGCCCAATTAATACCGCTGCACGGATTCTAATGTCTACCTGAAAAAAAGTGATATCAAAGTCTTCATCTTTCGCTATTCCTCGTCGTATAGTTCATCTAACACATTGTCATCCTGCGTGTCTGTATCTATCGCTCCATTCTGTCTTTCCTCAATTAAATTTTCCTGATTGTCCACAATCTGTATCTTCTTTATCATATCTCTGGCATCTTCCTCCGAAATGAGCCGGCGTTCCCGCAAATCAGTAACTTTATTCAATCGCTCTTCAAAATCGGCATTTCGGAATCTGTTGATCTCGAGAATCGCTTCTTTTTCAGATAGTTTTCCCTCAATAACTTCCGTTCTTACAGCATTCTCATAGTCAGTCGCCACATCTTTTACAAGGTCTCTGGCCTTTTTCTTTAATTCCGCATCCAGATTCTGCTTGTCATTCCGTTTCACATATTCAATCGCCTCGACACCCGGTTCTGCGTCCACTACTGATATACGATATTCAAATCCCGTTGAATCATCCACGGTCTTATAACTGGAAAGTTGATTCGTCAGTGCATCATCCATTCCGTCGTAATCAAGTATGCTATATTTTTTTGTTATTTTTCGTACATCAAGCGTAAACATGTTTGTGAAATAAGCATCCACATCCAAATTTTTATTATTGTAAAAGACAATTGGATTCTTTACCTGTATAACAGCTTTTACATAAATATCAAACGTATAGGATCTCTCTTTGCTTGCAGACTTAAAACGGATTTCCTTTAAATAGGGATTTGTGGAAATTTCAACCAAGCGCCTGTACTTTCCGCGCTTAATCTGCTTTGACGATGTTTTGTCATCTATTACAATATCGTCATTGACACCTTCTGTCAGGATATATGCCACTCCCTGTTTCTTATACTTGGGTACCTGCGAGAAAAAATTACACTCATATTCACTGTCGCTTAAAATTAATTGATTATAAAACTCGTTCATTTCTTTTCTCCTCCGTTATTTGTATTAATTTTTATCAAATTGTTATATATTTTTTTCGCAATACCGCCCTTCAGCTCTGACAGAAAAAGAAGGATATCCCACCGATAATCGACTGCATCTCTGGTTAAAACGTAAAAAAAAGCGGTAAGATGATTCAATGTTCTAAAAGAAACATCATAATTGGATATTTCCTCAAGATACGCCTGCAAAATCTGGCATAGCTGCCGGTACAAATCGTATCTCGCCATTATATATGCTAAGACAAAGTGCATATTTTCCATTTGCTCCTTCGAATCGCATACGACAAACGGCAAATCAATTTTGGTTCTATCTACCTGATAATACCCGTATCGAATCACCTGCAGGTAAGTTCGTGCCAGTCTCTCTTTCTCCTGCATATTGTTTGACTGATATAATTCATAAAATACAAATGCCATTATCTTTCTCACATTTCCGGCATCTCTGGCAAATGAAGCAATAAACCGAAAATTATAATTCTTTAATCCGGTAATTCTTCCTTTCATAGCATGAATCATAGTCCTATGTAATTGCCCGTCTATATCCGGCCCATATGTATGCATACAAACCAGCAGGGCTGATTTCCATAACCAATTACTTTCCGATTCCATCCACCTTTGAACCATATTTAGAATATCCGCATTAAATCTCTTGTCTTTTAATAATTCCTGCGCCAATCGCGCCAGAAATCCAAGATTATCCTGCTTTACATATAATCTGTCAAACACCTGCATTTTAGAATATTGAAAATCTTCTGTGATGATACGGATAAACGCAGACACAACCTGATATACTTCGAAAGAAGTTTTATACTCAAACATTTCATGTACTCTTATCAGCCAATTAATCATCGGCTTTCTCAAATCTGGAAACTGAACCCATACATTACTTAAAACTTCTTCACTGCCTTCTCCATAGCCAATGCACCGCTGTCCGTCATCTGTGATAAATATTTCTCCCCCAATAACAGATAATGCCGAATTCAAAGATATATATGAATTTGTCTGCTGAACATACGTCTCATTCCCTTCTTGAGCCACCTGCAAAACAGCAGGCAGGTATTCCATCAGGACATCTTTCAAATTTGCATAGTCGCCTATCGGCACGATTTCAAAAACAGAAAGTACAATAGCCAACGCAATATATTCTCTCTACATAACTCCCAAAAATTAATTCTTGATTATCTGTTTCAATATTTACGATAGAATCTGCTACACTAAGCAGCTAACTGCGTAATTGCCGTACGCCGATCTTATTCAATACTTTCCAGACGCTGAATAAGTTTTTCATATCCTTCAACAATAACTCTAATTACCTTTTAAGCAGCACTTAGTAGACACTTTATACAATACTCATGTAATGCATAAAGTGTCTATTAACCCCCCCCCCAAAAAAATTCTCAATTCTACCCCGGCAGACTATCCTCTACACAGACCGCCCCATACCCCACCCTCGCATTCGGATACTCCGTCTCACCTCGGATCGGTTTAGCCCCTCTCCGTAAATAAGCCTTCACTTTCTCCCCGTACAGATACGGATCATTTCCCATAACGATTCCCCATTGCATAAGAAGCGCCGCCGCTCCGGTCACAAAAGGTGTTGCAAAAGAAGTCCCCGTAACTGGTGTATAGCCCCCGTTTCTGTCAGGCGCGATCACATTCACACCCGGTGCGACCAGATCCGGCTTCACGAAGGAATCCGAGGTACGGCTGTTGACCTGCTCCTGATACAGATAACCTCTCCCGGAAAAATCCGCATACGCTTCATATACCGGATCATAAGCGCCTACCGTGATGACCTTTGAAGCAGTGGAGGGAATAGTCAGCGTTACATCCGGCGTAGTCCTGACAAAGCGCGTATTCTCACTCCTCGCCGTACCGGATGGAAGATAGAAGGTATAATTTCCCGTGATCGTTTCCACCGGCCGCAGCAGAAAAGTCCATACTCCGCTGTCCAGATATCTACTGCCTGCTACCGGCAACAGATCAAAATAGATCTCCTGGCTTGTCAGATAGGGAGCCGGTTCTCCGTTATACAGGAGGATCTGCGTATTATTCAGCCGGTAGTTTTGCTGACCCGGCCGGTCAGTATCTACAGTCAGGGACTGCCCTGCAGGCGACACCAACGTCACTACATAGCGATCCGTATATTCCTTCCACAACTGAATATTCAGCCCTGTTTCATAGGTTCCGATCGTCAGTTCCACGCGTGTACTGTCTGCTATGACACTACTGTCACTTTGTAATCTGTTCCTATTATGTCCCGTAACGATCACACTGCCGCCTACATGCCCGCCTGATGCCCCTTCATTTCCGCTTCCCACACAGATCACGCTGCGTCCAATCTCCGATACATTGTCCAGAAAGCGCTCTAGCAGTGATGTGCCGTTATGTGCCCCGTACGTATTGCCGAAGCTTAAGTTGATGGCTACAGGCATTCTGAGCGCGATTGCCTTATTAACCGTATAAGTCAATGCGCGCATCAGTTCTGTCGTTCTTGGAAAAGAATCTGCCCGTGGCGTTCCCAGCCGCACGATCAACAGGTCACTCTCCCGAGCCATACCGGCATAAGCTATCCCACCCTGCCCTCCATTTCCCGCCGCAATACCCGCCACCGCCGTCCCATGTCCCGTTGTGTCGATGCTGGGGACTATCTGCTCCGCCTGCAGCCTGCTTCCCGTTGCCAATGCGGCATTGATCTGTTCCCTGTCATATTCCGCACCGGTCACCTGATCCAACAGATACAGGATCCTGGTAGTCCCGTCTGTATTTCGGAAATCCTGATTCCAATAGCTGATCCCGGAATCGATCACTGCCACCAAAACTCCCTTGCCGCTCAACTCATTAAAGATCTGGCTGCCCGGCGCATAGCAGGCCGCCGTATTACCCGCCAGTTCCGAGAAAAAGAGCCTTTTGGGTTTCTCAATATATTCAATCTCCTCCACTGTCACCAACGCATCTATCATCGACTCTGGTACCGTCAAAATGGCATATCCGGCAATCAATTCTTCCACCTTTATCACATTTGACTGAGGCAGTAAATTTAAAACGGACAATCCCTGCCGCAGATCACCGTGATACTTGACGATCAATTCCCAGGTACTGTCCTCCTTATCATATCCTACATTTAATTCCATAGACCTATCCCGCTGTGCCATCGGCGTATCCAACGCCAGATTCAATAAATTCTCCAACTTTTGGGAATCCATATTCTCCTCCATGCCGAACCATCCCAAACTCTAACTGAACTTGTTCAGTTTGTTGAACTAAATTGCTCATCAGAGAATTTATTCAACCTTTACCCCTTACCCATTTCGTGTTGACCGTGTGAACTTCTCGCAGAGCGCTGGTGGTCGGCTATCTTATTTGTCGGTTATGATAAGTATATGCAATTCTCCGGAAATATCCCATTATTCTTCAGGCTCGTAATGTAGAAACTTTTACTTGTCTTCTTTTCAATTCCCGCATTGTAAAAGCAGGCGCCAAAAATTCATATGGCATAAGTGATATCGTATTTGCGATCACCACTCCTATCCAGCTTCCTGTAAGCTGCACCAGGCAATAAGATAACGGAATAAAGACAAATGCGGCAAATGTCATCCATATCATTTGTACTTTAAAGTAAGACAGCCCGTTTCCTACTGCGGTATTGACACTGTGTAAGACCATCATGGCATTTGAAACGGAAAAAACTACTGCATAACCAATATGTACTTCTACGGCTCCCGGGCCGATCCACACATCAATGATCCAAGGTAAGAACGGAATGATGCACAACTCCAATAAAATGCACATAAACGATGCAGCTAAAAAAATTTCATATACTTTTCTTATCCATACAAACTTTTTTTGTGCCTGTGCCTTCGTGACCGCAGACCAGATCGGCGCTAATGACAGTGACACGATCATCCCGGCCGTCTTAAATATTTTATTATATATCTGGTATTCAACAACATGATCCGGCCCTGTCATCCGGGTTATGATAAGTTCATTGGCTGAAGATATCACCATAAATACCGCCTGAAGCCATAACAGGGAAATCCCGATGCTGAAAATATCCTTTATACATTCTTTTGCAAAAAAACGAAACGATGGAAAATTGCCTTTCAGGAAATACTTGAATACGAACCAGGAACAGATCAAATACGGTATATTTATCGCACAAACATTTACGACAGACATTGCCTTCAGATTAAAGTGCACTGTCCGGGATGGCATGACACACAATGCGATCAAAATAATAATATTAGGAATTAATGTTAAGAAGTTGACAATCGCAGAATACTGCATTGCATACAAAATCGATGTAACTATCTTCAAAATCATATTAGTGATCACACCTATAAAGACCAGACTTACACATTCTGTCAAAAACCCGTTGGATATAACCGTATCTTCCACATTAAATATACTGTTCCAATTTAATCTGGTTATTATCACTTCTCCAATGAGCAATACGATTCCTGCCGTACAAAGCATCAAAACATAAGTTGTTGAAATCAGTTTCCTGATCTGGTTTATATCCCTTTTCTCAAATGCATCCGGAAGCCTGTTCCGCAGCCCATGCCCCAGACCCAGATCAAATAAAGTTACCCAGCTTAAAACCGAGAGTATCGTGTACCATAGTCCCAAAGTTGCTTTATCATGTAAGAAGCGGATATACAAGGGAAGTAAGATAAAGGACACAACAAGAGAAGCCCCCTTTACACCGAAGGCTCCTAACATGTTTTTAATAACCGGCATATTATTGACCAAGATATTATTGATTTTCTTTAACATAGATACCTCTGTAACGTCTATGATCTTTCGATCGGATCTCACTTTTGAAATAAGTACGTTTGATAAGGCATTATCCCGCCATAATTACTTAAAACACGATACGAAAAATAGAAAAAAGCCATGCCATATACAATAAACCTGTATATTTTTCTGTATCTGTTGAAGAACATTGTCACCATAGGAACAAACAGAATAATGAATATCTGCAAATATAAGTTTTCTCTTACAATAAATATTTCTATTGAGAAGAAAGTACCAAGCAGAATCTCTCCCCATATCAATATGCATCCCTTGAGCAGCAGCTGTTCCATATCTTTATCCAAACAGTATTTTTTCTGAATCCATATCGCATATAAAAAGGTTAGTATATAGATGATCTGCATTACGACATTTCTGCCGGACGCTTTAAATGCCCCCAATATATAAGTTGAATATCCTGACAATGTGCTTGCAAAAAGATCAAATAAGACATTCACTGATAACAAAATGATCACGGATGCGCTGATGGCATAAAATACGCGTTTCCTGGTCCAGTTGAGAGCTAAGACCAGCAATATCGCCACACCGATCACCGCAGAAATATGAATCGAAACTGCAAAGCCCATTAACAGAAAACTGAAAATTCTCTTCTTCTTAATAAACAGCGCCGCAGAAAGGAACAGCAGACATAATGCCATATTTTGCCGCGTAATATTCATTGCCTGTAACGCAAAGATAAGATAATACAAAATAACAGACTGCGTTTCATCAACCTCAAAAAGACCGATCGCAATCCATGTAACAGCCACCACAAGATACCCGCTCACCAGCATATAGAAATTTGGGTCATTGCCAAATAATAAAGAAACTCCTTTAAAAAAAACTGCCCATCCGGGAAATTTGACATAAATTCTTATCAGAGTTGAAAGATCACCTTTATATTCGATCAGCATCCTGTAAACATTATAATACTGATAAGTATCGGTACCTGTATTACAGGAACGAAATGCAATGATTCCTCCGATATGTATCGCAGTAAGTATCAGGTATTTTTTCCGCTTTATCTTGAAATACTTAAATAGCCATGAATACACGATCAGAACAAGCAAATTAACGAAGTAAAACATTTTATCTTTTCCTGCCTCACCTTTATCCGGATTTTGATTTGTATTTCATAATCTTTTTTTCTCTATCCCGAACATTCCACAGTGTTGTTGGTCCCGGCATTATTTTCTTGACAAATTGCTTCAGATATCCTAAGACAACCGATTTCTTTTTCCACTGTAACTGATACCGACTTCTCAACATGTTATCTTCCCTGTTCCGAAGCGCAACCAGATCATTTGAGATCCCTCTCCTGCTTCTGTCAGAAACAATACTATTAACCGCTGTAAAGACCATTCCACTTCTTTTTAATCTCAGCATTTGCTCGTAATCTGCTTTGATCTTGTAATGAACGTCAAAAGGGAATTTCAACATCAATTCTTTCCTTACAAACAAAGATTGATGACATAGCGACATTCCCTCATCCAAAAAGCAGTCGCTATGATTTACAATATACCCTCTTCTGTCTGAGATCCGTATAAGCGTGTGACCATATAGCACATCGGATCCCTTCCTGTCTTTGTCTTCAAACAGATCGGCCAGGACCGTATCATTATAAAACAAGTCGCCCGCATTCATAAAAATGATCCAGTCGCCTTCGCATCTTTTAACCGCAATGTTCATCGCGTCATATATGCCATTATCTTTTGCGGAAAGGTGTTTCAACGCAATTCCTTTCCTATAAAAAAGAGCCTTGTATTTCTCTACGATTTCATTTGTCTTATCTGTAGAGCCTCCATCCTTGATGACATATTCGATCCTTTCATACTTCTGTTTTAATATCGACCGAATCGTATCTTCTATTTCTGATTCCGCGTTGAAGCAAACAGTTACTACCGAAATTTTATCATTCATCTTTGTAGGATGTTTTAAGATCAAAACACCGTATCTCCTCCTGATATAAAAACATGTTATTCTATTGTTCTCTGTCTCACTGCTTCCGTCATGCATAAAAAAAGTCTGAATACGCTTTGTCCGCATAAACTGACCGCCGCCGAGACTCTTTCTCTTTTTGCAGCCTGTCTGTCAAACATAACCGTCTTTCTATACTGTTTTATATTGCGCCAGATCATGTCTCGCTCTTCACGTTCTTTCCAGGGTATCGTCTTATATATAAGACGCATAGAGTTCATGCACCGGCTGATCCATGCCTTTTCCATATATATATTACTTTTGACCAGACTATCTTTCATCACTTCCATGGCTGTAAGACCCGTTAATTTTTTTCTCCAGTTTCCATAATGTGTGATGCTTTCCTTATGTATCCTGTATCCATACAGTTCAGTTTCTATAAAGGGAATCGTCCCTTCGTATAATATCAATATTTCCAATAACATCACGACATCTTCACATATATACAGGTCTTCCATAAAGCGTAACTGGGCAAACGTCTCTCTTCTATAAGCGGCGCGGGTGACCGATAGCGGTATTTTATGGTACAGCAGGTTTTCAATTGACTGCAGTGGTGTATATTCTTTTACCCGAATATCCTCTATATTGGTCAATTGAATTCTGTCTCTGAATTTCTTTGACGAAAAACAGACTAAATCTTTTCCATCATCCATGCATCTCACAATATGCTCAAGGAATGTAGGGAAAATAACATCATCGCTGTCCAGGAAGATGAGTATTTTACCCTGTGCAACATCCAGCCCATAATTTCTCGCCGCCGACGCCCCTTTATTCGCCTGATGATACGCCGCAAATCTTTTATCCAGTTTAAGAAACCTGTCGTATATCTCCCTGCTGTTATCCGTAGAACCGTCGTCGATCAGAATCACTTCATAATCTGACCAGGACTGCGCCAACACGCTGTTCAGGCATTGTTCTAAATGCTTTTCGGAATTATATATCGGTACAATGATTGAAACAGATGCTTTCATGCTATTAAATTTTCCGTTTCTGCTTAACGCACATTAAATTCTTTATTCTTCGCACTGTCCGATATACGCCCAGCATATATAAAAACCTTCTTCCTGCTCTTTTCAATTGTACCTTTATATCGTTTGGATAGTATTTTCTCCATAGCGCCTCTGTCGACAATATCCCATAATCATAGAAGAACTTTTTTCTTTTTTCTTCGTCCAGCAAAAAATCCTGGTGTAATGCTTCCGAGTTCTCACTGATCAGTCTTTCGACCGGAACCTCTTTTAATGAGAGTAAACCTCTTTTTCCAAGCTCCTCTATCAGTTTTTCTCCTTTCGCAGTGTGTGTCAGCACTTTATTAACACCTGTATCGTCGTCCATCTTCTTGTCATACAGATTGGCGTTAAAGCAATCCCAAAGGGTAATATCACTTTTTCTATACCGCTGCCTGTACCTACAGTGATAACATGTCATTCTATTATGATCATCTTCAAAAAAGGCTCTGAGCAGTGGATCCGATTCCGTGCCGCTTGCATATATGCACTCGTTCCCGCTATACATTGTCAATGCAGTGTACTTATATCCCCAGCGCTTTTCACGAAAAAATATGTTTGTTATTGGAGATGTTACAGACTGCCTCTGAAATTCCAAATATTTCCGAAAGAGCCCCGGAGATAAGACGCCTCTGCATACGACGTCTACCGTGATCAAATTATCATATGGTCTTCCTAAGAAAGAATGCAGCCCTTCAATCTGGCAAGGTGTTCCCGAAAAAAGGACATACTTTTTCTGCTCCAAAAATCTTTTCGCATCTATGTATGTTTTCCCAATATCACTTTGGACGTATTTACTTCCTTTGAATTTTATACAATCCTCCCTGTTATCGGCGAACCCATGTACGATTCTGAGTGAATCGTCGATCGCTGCTCCAAATACAATGCCGTCGTGCCAAATACACCAGTCTGCAAGCGCTCCAAACACGCCGCCGGATGTACTGAAGATTCTCATATCATAATCTGTATTCTGGGCAATGTATCCTTTTTGCTCACAAAAATATTCTTTCTCATCTTTACGAAGAGACGGGCAGTACTTTCTACACAGACCGCAGTGTGTGCACTGTCTCTGATCGATTCGGGGAAATGCAAATCCTTCTTCATCTTCGTCAATGTATATTGCTCCATATGGACAGACATTGTAGCATGCCATACATCCGTAACACCTATTTTTCTCTATTACATACAAGTTGTCCGTCCTGTCCATATTTCCCTCCATGCCGGATTTTTCAACCTTTCATTCGCTCCCCAGCACCTTCTTTAAAAAGAGCCATGATTCTTTTTGCAGATCTTTTATTCTTTCATTAACATCTGCATGATCGATATCTTTATACAGGCAGTCTTCTACTCTGCTCTCTCGATTTAATAGTCTTCCTTCTATTTTTAATTTTAGCAATATTGTATACAGCCTTGAGTTCGTGGAAATTGTCCTTGTATCATCGAAGCGCCTGAAGCACCATACATTCTTATTTTCTATCAATGAGAACAGCATGCAATGGTAAGAATCCGTAAATATTGAGTCAGCATTTCTGATCAGATTAAAAAAACCGGCCGGAGATTCATCTATCAGAACTTTATCAAAGAAACTTTCATCGTAAGAAATGTGCTCATCCAAATGTATCAATGCCACTGTTTCCATATTGCATCTGTCCGCATACTGCTTTATCCATTCTCTCTGCCATTTGTTATTGCCGATCAGATACACAAAAATATAGTCCCGCCCGGCGCTTTCTTCATCTGACAGACATTTTTCCCACTCGTCCCTGTCGAGCATGAGCACCGGATCCGCTACAACAGGGCAATCGATACCGGCTGTCTTTTTTACTATTTTCCTTCCACTCTCCTCACGCACAGAAACATGATCGATACTGCGCAGCATCTTTCTGTACTGATCTGTATATTTTTCGGGAATATATTCTATTCCAAAACTTGGAGCGTATGCAATTTTGGTGATCCGCTCATTTTGCACAAAATTTAACGTGTATATATCCGTGACAACGCTGGAGGGAAGCCATACCTGATCGCTCCCTAATAATACTGCTTCGTATTGCTCCGATAATACGGAAGCCTCACTAAATGTTGATACTTCATCCGATACACTGCACATTGTCTGAATAAATTCATCAAATTTCTTTCTTCTGTTCCCGATCAGCGCACCATATGCCGGATTTAGTTTCTCATATACTTTACTCCGATACATTTTCCCTTTACTTTGTATCAAAAATAAGAAATCTCTGCCAAATACATAAAATTTAATTTTCTTTGTCTTGATCTCTTTCCATAATCCGTTTAAATTAAGTAAGACAGGATTTACTCCTGCTTTTTTCAGCATTTCCAATGTGGCAAACGCCTGCAGGACAGAGCCGTAATTTAGTGTTTTATAGCCGACGTAAACCAATACGTTTTTCAACCTTTACCTCATTTCTACGCTGTTTTACTGTACAGATCTCATTTATCTATTCATTTTAATCATATATTTTAACGGTTTCACATACGCATGCATGATCCCCGTTACATGTAGCCTTAATCCGGAAGGAAGACACATAACCAATTTTCTTACAATCCTCTTTTTAAGATTTCTATTATCTTTTCTTAACGGCTGTCCCTTCCATGGCGTTTTATCTTTAAACTCATGCCATCTTTCCGCAAATGGATGCCTGCATCCTTCCACCCATGGCCTTACATCCAGGTAAGTAGATGTAAAGTGAACAATTCTCGCATCGCCTAGTGCATCCTGTCTTTCCTTTTCCGTATAATTGATATAAGATTTTCTATATGTGGTCAGTTCTTTAGCCGTAAAATAAAATGATAAAGATGTAAGATTATATTTGGGAGATAATCTCACCATTTCTTTACCCAAAATCCCATTCAAAACAGACTCGTCAGCATACTCAAGTCTTCCCCTGACGCACTTTATAAACTCCTTTGCCTGTTCATCCCTATTTTCCAAGCGCCATCGGTCAACATCGATCAGAAACATTCCCGCATTAAAATAATTATCGTCTTTAGATAACCCGATCGCTTTCTTATGCAGATCACCCATTGCTTCACATACGCCCGCACCAATCCTTCCCTGTAGATCCATCTCCCATAAATCCCCTAGGGAACCCACGACTAACGTATCGCAGTCAATATAAAGCAATCGATGCACAGATTCATAACACTTTAGGACTTCACCCAGGAAAATTCTTGAAAAAACATTTTCAATCCACCAATGCATTTCAACGTGACCGCCCAGTAAATCTGCCATATCGGGTTTAGGGATAAAAAAAATATTCCTGTGAAACAATTCTACAATTTCCTGAAGTTTCTTTAAATTATCACTTTCAATATCCTCGGTGACCAGAAAAATATTGATCTCATCAACGTCCAAGTTATTATCCAACAATGAATAAACAGACACACCGGCTATCATCGCATAGCTGTCATTGCATAAATACATTACATTCATCTTCTGTCATTTCCGCGCTCTTTACCTCGCAAATCTATGTAGCTTTCCACTTCGTGTCAAACAGTGTCCAGGCACAGATTCAATCCGCCTTGCATCATCAGTACGCACCGTACTTTAAGTCCGTCAATACGCCCCGTCTCCACTCAAAACCGCCGGAATCGTCTTCACGATCATTTTGATATCTGTCCACAGGCTCATATCCTCTATGTAATCCAGATCAAGCTCCACCCATTCTTCCCACGTCACGTCCGCCCTGCCGCCAATCTGCCAATAACACGTAAGTCCCGGCTGCACTACAAGCCGCTGTCGCTCATACTGGCTGCACTCTTCCATCTGGAATGTCAGGATCGGTCTCGGTCCTACAATACTCATATCACCCTTGATAATATTGATCAGCTGCGGCAGTTCATCGATAGAAAACCGCCTGATCCATTTGCCGGTCCTGGTGATCCTTGGATCGTTTTTAATCTTAAATGCATGACCTGTCTGCTCGTTATCTTTCATCATTTCCTTTAACTTCCCGTCTGCATTCACATACATGCTGCGGAATTTATACATATAAAAGGGCTTCCGGTCCTTTCCCGCCCGTTGCTGCACAAAAAATACCGGCCCGCGGTCCTCACATTTGATCGCCGCAGCTGTCACGAGAAACACCGGCAGAAGAAGAATCAATGCTGCTGCCGACAGCGCTACGTCCATCACTCTCTTGACCGACAGATAAATCCTGCTCTTTTTATGGTATATTTCATACATATTTAACCTGTCGGGGTCATTCGTCCCGATCCGCCCGGATATCGTCCCTTCGGTCGCGCCTGTCATTATGCTCTCCCGCATTCCACTTATCCTCTCAGCAAATCTGTCAAACGCACCGCCGCTCCATGCGGCAGTACGCCAGACTCCACACTCGTATAGAAACCGTTTATATTCCCGGTCTCAATCTTTGCATTACTTATTCGGTACTTCAATAAATGCAAGCGTTCCCAGAGCCGTCATATCCACTACTACATGATCGTCTCTGATCTCGGCCACTTCAAGCTCCAGAAGCTGTCCGTTAATGATCTGGAAAACTTTAATGTTCTGTCCGTCTGTGACACCTTTCACGTAGAAATTCACCCTTGCGGTCCGAAATCCCTGTACGGATGCCTTGACCTGTACAACATTCAATATTTTACCTCCCAGAGCTGCTGCAAACGTCTTTGCGGCACGAACGTCTGCCAGCGTCGGTTTTAACACCGAAAACACCTGGTTGCTCGGCGCGCCGTTGATGATGACATGACCGCCCTGTCCCACCGGCAAAACATTCTCAAGTCCCGGAACCTCTGTGACCGCATTGTTCATATACTCTCCGACAGTCTTACCCTCCGCTGCTGCCGCCGCCGTCACCGCTGCAGGTACAGAAGGTGCTTCGACCGCCGAACTCGGCGCTGGCGGATTCGGCTGGCTGACATTTCCGGCCACCGTTGATGCATCCGGACTGTTTGCCGCCATAACAGGCATGGCAGACAACATGGTTCCTGCCAGGACAAACGCTAGTAATCTTTTCATTGAAAACCCTCCTTTCGTTCTTATAAGTGTGGCTTATATTTATAGTAAACAACATAACAAATTTCTGCTTACCGTTCCTGCCAAAACCATATACGAGAGTTTTTGCAGGACCGAAAACGAAATTTTTAATGTCGTTAACTATACGTTAAAAACGCAAATACCTTCCACCTGTGCGGTTGCAATCCAATGACCAGTCTGCATGCCATTTATGGCAATGCAGGCAAGGCATTGGATTAGCAACCGCACAGGTGGAATAACTTCTTGATCCGGAATTGCTATTCCGCAACGACTCTGCTGACCGTCCCGGCCGCATCTTCTACCAATACTGCAGTCACTACAAACTGACGCTCTGCATTCTCTTCTTTCCTGGCGGTGAGTGTGATGATATAATTATATCCACTAACGTTCTCCCAGCCCTCCCGCACATTCTTCTCTCTGTCCTTGTTTCCATACAGATCGCTCAAAAACTGTCGGCATCCGGACAGATAAGTAAAGTCATACGTGCGGATCAGGCTTGTATTCTCTCTTTCGTAAGCGGCGAAAATCTCATACGTCAAAACATTACCGTCCAGATACAGATAGACATACTCATGCTCCTCAAAAAACTCCGGATCGGCAAAGCTGTACAGATCGGCAAATGGACCTTCTTTCGCTTTCCCATGCAGAACGGTATTAAAGTCGCACATATTCGTCAGATTAGCGAGTTCTATATAGACAGCACCTGTATCGTCTTCTTCCTTATTGGCATTATGGCTTTCATAAAAGACATCCGACTGTTCACTCTGCAGGACAGGGCAGTCTATGGCCGTATCCGGAATATGGATCCATGCAAAGATATCGGGATTGATCTCTCTCAACGCGACAAAGTCTATCGATGCATCCTCCGCGCTTTCACCCGCAAACCCTTTCGTCCGCCGCGGTTCGGAACCGTCGTCTGTACGTCCCGCAGCCTCTGCATTCTCTTCCTGCGCCTTTGTCCCATATTTTTTCGCATACACAATGATGCTCACACAGACTATACCAAGAACAAACAGTGCGATCACCGCCGTCCCTGCCTTTTTCCTCGCATTTCGCATATTCCACCTCAACCGGCCACAGATTCCAACTCCACTTTTTCATAAAATATATCCAGGATCATTTCATACAGAGCATTTTCGTCCGGATAGAATTCTTCAAATTCTTCTCCCATAACGGTTTCCCCTTTCAATGTATAGAAATTACCTTCCTTAAATCTGTACTTCGGCAGAACGGATGCCAGATAAGTCATTTCATGCAGGGAAATATCCGTGACCATCTGTGGTGATATGGTCTGATACAGATTCAAGGCTACGGAAATATCTCTGCTGACTTCCTCCCGCGCCTTATTGATCAAATTTGTCACATATTGCCGCTGCCTTTCCAGTCTCATGTCCGCCGATCCAAAAACATCCGTATCTCTGTATTTCACATACCAAAAGGCGTTTTCACCGTTTAAATGCACCTTGCTGTCTTTCACAAGACTCTCATCGACTTTAGTCAGATCCTCCAATACCATCACATCTATACCGCCCACCGTATCATTGATCATAGGAATGGCGCTCATATTAACAGCGGCATATCCATGTATGGGAAGATTGTAAAACAACTTCTCCACCGCTTTCTTCTGATATTCACAGCTCTTCTTCATTCCGTCACCAAAACCGTGCTGCACCGCAATCTGCGCCTTCGTCGTAGTGATATATGTTCCCTCACCGTTATAGATGTCAATATCCGCCATCGTATTGCGATTGATCCCTATGATCTTAATACTGCTGTCTTTCGGATTCATGACTGCCAGAAAAAGAGCATCCGCCTGCCCGCCTTCCGTTGCGTCCGCCGCCGCTGCCGCGTCACTGTCCTTATCAATACCCATTATGAGAAACGTAAGAATATCTCGATTATATTGATAGATCGTATCCTGGTATTTCACCCATCCGTCCTGCCATCTGACTTCTTCCTCCTTCATCAGTTCAGCAGTTCCTATCGCAGTCTGCAATTTGGGCTGTGTGTCGTTTGATGCGCTCAGCAGGCCTCTCTTGCCCATAGCCTTAACCGCTTCAAATCCGCCCAGAAGCACTGCGCAGATGATCTGGAGAATGACAATTGCCACCAGAATACTTTTGACGGACTTTTGGGCTGCCGCCTTTACCTTCTGCTTTCTTATCTCTCTTCGCTCTTTCTTTTCTTTTTCCCTTTTCTCTCTTGCTTCCCGCTTCTGCGTCTCATAGAGTTCTTTCTGCAGCCTTTTCAGCTGCTGCTCTTCCTTCTCCTGCTTTTCTATGGCTTCGGCATCCGCCCCATACTCGCCGTAATATTTACCATAGTATTTACCGTAATATTTACTGTAATATTTACCGTAATATCCTTTACTGTTCATATCGACCTTGTTCAGGACGACTCCTAAAATACGGCTCCCTGTCTTGTCCAGCTGGTCTTTCACCTTCTGAACAAAGCGGTAGCTTACTGTATTATTCTCTACCACCAGTACGGCGCCATCGCAATTTTTGGCCACTACCGCAGCATCTATAACGCTTCCAAGCGGAGGTGTGTCAATAATAATATAAGCAAATGTTTTCTTCATGGTATCCAGCATCTCGGTAAATTTTCTGCTTCCGAGAAGTTCGCTTGGGTTCGGCGGCACCGGACCCGAAAAAAGCACATGAAGTTTTGTAACATCCGTTTCACAGACCGCATCCATATATTGATTCTTCCCGGTCAGACAATGACTCAGGCCAAATTTCACCTCGCCTGTCTTATAACGTCCGATCAATACCGATTTACGCATATCCGCATCGATCAGCAGCGTCATATTACCGGCTTCTGCAAATGACTTCGCCAGTTCCATGGCCACGCTGGATTTCCCCTCGTGTGCCATGCAGCTGGTGATCGCGATCACTTTGATATCGTCACCGCAGAACTCTATATTACTGCGCAGCGTCTTAAAGGCTTCCTTTATATAAAAGCCATTCTTCCTTTGAAAGTACAGCTTTACCTCCTGCATCGTTACTTCCTCTTACTCTTTCTCTTTTTTGCAGTCTCATCTTCCGAAATGGCTGGTATCATCGCAAGCGTGCTGAGTCCCAGATATCTTTCCACATCTTCCGAAGATTTGATTGTATCATTCAACAGAAAAAGGATCATAATGACTGCACCGGCAAGAAACGCTCCTGCCACGCCGCCGATCACTGCCCATTTCACGACACTGGGACCCGATTTCTCCAACGGTATATTGGCTGTCTCGACCACATTGACCGCTTCGATATCCATTACGTTCTGAATATGTTCTCCTGCCACCTCCCTGATACAGTTTGCTATATTTCTGGCCATCTCCGGATCCGTATGCTCTACTGTGATCGATACAATACGGGTATCCATCGGCGTATTCACCGATACCGTGCGCATCAGGTCCTCATATTCTATATCACCCAGAGAAAGCTGCTCGATCACCTTCTCCAGAACGTACCTGCTGTTGATCAGCTCTGCATAGTCTTTCGTCAACTGCGTTCCCATCTGAACATCTGTATAAGTAACTGAAGAATCATCTGTTTTGTTTAAGATATAGATCTTGGTAGTCGATTCAAAAACCGGCGCCAGGACATACGCACTGATCACAAAGCAGATGACCGCTGCTACGAAGCCGGCGCTCAATACGATCCAAAACCGGCCGAGCAGTATATGAATCAACACCAGCATATCAAATTCAATTTCATTAGTATTTTCTCTGTGGTTTTCCATTCTGTTCTTCTTCCTGTCCTGTCAATACAAAGCGATTTCTTTATTCCGGATCACATACAACGGATTGTCGCAGAACAATTCCCTGCAGTAATCCTCCCCATATTTCTTTCTGACATGATCCGCACAGTCTGAAAGGCAGGGAAGTCTTTTCTTCATGTCATGTGCATCTGTCGCAACAAAATGAACCTGCCGCTGCTTCAAGAGTTTCCCGACAGACCGTTTGATCCCAACGCCGGATTTACCTATGATACTGCCGGCATTTACCTGAATATAACATCCCATCTCGATCAGATCGTCTATTCCGCACTTTCTGGCACAGACATTCCGGTATCGTTCCGCATGAGCCAGGATCGGATGATAGCCACCCATCAGAAACGTATAGATTCCGTTACGGAGATACTCATAATCTGCCAGAGGATCAAACTCTACAAGTATATATCTGGAGCCGGCCATAGTTTCGGCCATATCCTTTCTCATCTCCTCCACGATCCCGTTACGGTAATACAGTTCACTCCCAATATGCAATTCTATACTGACAGCTTCTTCTGCCAGCATCTCCCGCAGCCGCTCTACTCTGGATACCACTTTCGGATATGACACATGACGGCGATCCGGTTTATTATGCGGTGTACAGATAATGGCGGATATCCCATCCCCTGCCGCATATCTGAGCATCTGCATGCTCATTTCATAACTGTCCGGTCCGTCATCCACTCCGGGTAAAATATGAGAATGAATGTCAATTAAATTTTTCATTTGTCACCGTAAACTATGTTGAAAAGTAAGTTAAAATCAGCATTTCACTAAATATAAACTAACATTATATTTCATTATAATAGATTAAATCTTTCAAGTCAATTAAAAAGCCATTTTTAATTTAGCATCCAAGGCATGCACGTAATGTACAATCTATTACATAAAACGCTTCGGGACTGTGAAATATAGAGGGTGAAAGATAATTCTTGCTATGCGAAGATTAATTTTAGACAGTTCCTTAAGACTATGGAAAGGCATGGGTATAATTGATGTATGAGGATTTTCTCTCCGACAGATTGGCTGAATTAAGAATGCAAAGAGGTATTTCAGCACGCGATATGTCTTTGACATTAGGACAGGCAAACAATTATATCAATACAATCGAAAACAAGAAATCCCTGCCCTCCATGCAGTCATTTTTCTATATTTGTGAGTTTTTCGGCATAACACCACAAGAATTTTTCGACACGGGAAACTCCAATCCCAAACTGTTAAAAGAATTTATCCAGGAAGCGAAAAAACTAGACAATGAATCCTTCTCTCATCTTCTGGGCATTATGAAAGCTCTGAACAAAAGCAAGTAGTACGCGGAGCCTGTCGTGTCGCCTCTCAGCCTTTCGTTTTTGATACCGCATAGTCCTGTAATGCCAACATTTGATGGAATTCCTCTTCCCCACGGAACTCCAAATAGACCTTATTATCCTCGAATACCTCGATCCGGTTGATAAGGCACAGAAGTGTCTTTCCGATCATCTCTTCCTGCTTCTGCAGGGCCTTTTCTCGTCTCCTCATGCTTTTCTTCATAAATGGCACGGAAGTGTCTATGATCCTCCTCCGGGATCAGGCCTGTCTATAAAAATCCGGAAAAGAGATGAGCGCAGATTCCGCCACCCCTGAATACCTTTTATAATAGAATCACAAATTTTTTATACAAACGAGGAGGCCGCTATGGATAACTTACAGAAATATGTAGAAAACTATTTGGAATACTGCCAAGTACAAAAAAGACTGGATGAAAAAACACTACGGGCATATCGAACAGACTTAACCCAGTTCTGCGAATATACCCCACGCAACGATGTTCTAGAGATCACGCCGGAAATATTGGAAAATTTTCTCGGAAACCTTCATCAAAAATATGAGCCCAAAACAGTGAAAAGGAAAATTGCATCATTGAAAGCCCTCTTCCGCTACTTTGAATATAAGAACCTGATCATGCAAAATCCTTTTACCAAGCTACAGATAAAATTCCGCGAACCTGTCCTCTTACCAAAAACCATCCCTCTTTATACTGTTGAAACATTTCTATCTACTATATATCAACAAGTATCAATTGCTAAAACAGATTGGCAACGAAGAAATGCTTTAAAGGATGCCGCAGTAATAGAATTACTCTTTGCCACCGGAATGCGGATTTCTGAACTTTGTTCTTTAAATACAGATGATGTAAATTTATATGACAGAACTATATTGATCTACGGAAAAGGCTCTAAAGAAAGGAAGATACAGATTGGAAATGATGATGTGATCAATATCCTAAAAAAATATAAGAGCGATTTTATTGAAGAAATACAAAACTGTGGATATTTCTTTGCAAATCAAAAAGGAAGGAAAATATCAGAACAATCTGTCCGCAGAATGATAAATAAGTACACTTCTCTTGCTGCCATAGATCTACATATTACCCCGCATATGTTCAGGCATACTTTCGCTACAAGTCTTTTAGAAGCAGATGTTGATATCCGGTATATTCAGCAAATGCTTGGACATAGTTCGATCACTGTTACGGAAATATATACCCATGTTGCCATGTCTAAGCAGAGAGATATCCTTACTACGAAACACCCCAGGAAAAATTTTCAGATATAGAAACGTGCGCCGCAAGGTGTACTGTGATAAACCCAGTCTAAAAAGTATTTTTAGGCTGGGTTTATCATTGTTTATCTGACTGATAATTGTTTATTATCGGTCAGAAACTAGTGTAGTGACATATTGATATTTAGCATTACAGCAACTTCCTATTCGGAAGCTGTCGTAAACTTAGGATACAATGAAC
>ERZ779637.575-NODE-575-length-22568-cov-7.448274_pt1 | contig 22568 bp, 20 predicted proteins | sample MGYA00514196_ERZ779637 | MGnify/ENA primary metagenome ERZ779637 (study PRJEB29562, sample SAMEA4376700) | mouse gut metagenome | isolation source: Cecum | study: EMG produced TPA metagenomics assembly of the A DSS colitis mouse model was used to assess the...
AAAAAGAGTATATCATGTTATACCATAATTCAAAAGTTATTTATTGACAATTCCTAATCGTGCTCGATTAAGTATCCGCCCGTGATGTCCGGCGGGTTTTTTACGAGTACGGTTCCCTTTCCTTTTCCGTCTTCCAGGATAAAAGTATCGGCGTAATCCAGTTTTTCCCCGTTCAGGGCGCGGTTTTGCATTTCCAGGTTCGCGATTTCCAGCCGGTTTTCCCCGATTTCCACCTTTTCGCACAACTGGTACATGCCCGCATAGGCGCCGTTAAAGTAAACGTCAATGTATTCCGATTTGGGACTGCCTGCCATTCCCGCCTGCAATGCCATTTCGTAAGTAAGCCGGTTACGGATGTAAGCGGGGTCATAGACGTTGCTAAGCAGGATCCAGGTGTCCGAAGTTCCCATTCCCATGAAATCCACGGGAATTTTCAGGTTTATCTGGTAAGACTTTTTCTCAAACGTAAACGTTTGGTTACCCCTTCCCGAGATACTCCTCAGGTCGCCGGTAAAGACCGGATTCCCCTCCGTGTCCAGAAATTCAAAGGCACCTTTTTCCTTATAGGTTTTATCCGCGTCCAGCTTGTCCATGCTCCCGGTTTCGGTGGTTACGTACATCGTCGGCAGCTTTCCTGACTTTAGGAAGATAATGGTTTCGCTCCCGATTTCTTTTCCGGTGGAATTGCGGAAAGATGTCCGGTAGGGGACGCCCGTTTCAAAGCTGCAGGATGCGGGTTCCCCTGCATGGACTGTGATGGTCCCGTTTTCCGCCCCGCCCGTGAAGTCCACCCGGTCCGCTATGGTTTCCACTCCAATCTGCGCCATGTCCGCAAAAGAGGGGAGGAAGACGTAACTGATACTGTCAGGATGATCGGGATTGCCGTTGTAACATTTTAACGTCCTGCCCCCGCCGTAGGTGAAGGTCAGGCAGTTTTCAATGGTATTTTTACGCAGCAGGGCTTCCAGTTTCAGGTTTGTGAAAAAGGAAGGGAGGAAAAACAGGGGAAGCGCCGCCAGTGTAAGCAGAAGCAGCCAGCGTATTTTTTTCATGTGTTTTTGGTTCATCGCCATAAGCCGTATCCCCGTTTTGTATGTCGTGGCGCATCCCCCGAAGGGTAATTTGCCCAATATTCTTATTTTACATCAAGTGGCGGCAGAATTCCATGTTAATTTGAAAAAACAGGAATTTGCGGTAACGGTTCAGCCTGAAATGTTATGTTTAGACGGGCTTATTATGAAATAAGTAACTTACGGTTCCATGGTTACGTTTTTTCCCATATGCGGGAAATCGGCGGCCCATGCGGCATCGGCAATGAAAAACAGCAGCAGTATCAGACAGGTGAGCTGCAGGCCGCGTTTTCCTTTTTCCGTTTTCCAAAGTTTCCGGTAGAGCATACGCAGGTAAGGGACGGCGTAACAGACGCTCAGCCAGCCGCCCACGCCGAACAGCAGACTGGCAAGCAGGCAGATACGTCCGCGGATGTTCAGGAATTCCCCGCTGTAATCCCACCAGCGGACACCCCATGTCCGTTCCAGTACAAAACTCGTCAGGTATTCCAGGAGCGAGCAGAGTACCATGGAAAAGAAAAAAACGCGCACCGGCTTGTATTCCCAGCGCCGGAACAGCAGAGCCAGCAGGATACCCCCGCAGCCATAGATGGGCAGCCAGGGACCGGACAAAATCCCCCGGTTGACAAAATCTCCGTCTGTTGCCAAATAGATACCGGCTTCCCACAGCCATCCGAGAAAGGAAAAAAGGAAAAACAGGGGAAGGTAGAAGAAAAAGCCGTAAACCTGAGCCGCGTGTTTACGGATTAAATTGTTGTAGTTTCGCTTATTTTGTCTGTATTCTGTCATTTTGTTCCTGCTTCCGAGTATTTTTTTGCAAGGTTTCCTTCATTTTTTTATGCCCGCGGGCAGCGAGCCAGGCAGCCGCACTTGTGCGGATATCTGGCTTCTGCCTTTAGAATGTCCGGTTTCGGAAGAATTATTTATTTGCGCAGGGATTGTATAAAATAGGGGCGTCATATATAATAATGGGAAACGGGAGGTATGGCTTATGGGAATTTACCTGAATCCGGGAAACGACAGTTTTTGGGAAGCGGTCCGTTCTGAAGTATATGTGGATAAAACGGGATTGATTGTCCATACGAATAAGTTTGTGGGTACAAAACAGAAATTTATATGTGTCAGCAGACCGCGGCGTTTTGGAAAATCAATGGCACTTGAAATGCTTGCGGCTTATTATAGTTGTGGCTGTGATTCGAAAAAATTGTTTGCCGGGCTGAAAATAGAAAAAGATAAGACATTTGAAGAACATTTAAACAAATATGATGTAATTTTTCTGAATATGCAGCAGTTTCTGATTGAGGCAAAACACCGGGAAGTAACGGAATATTTGGAGCAGGAAGTGCTGGATGAACTCCGGGAAGACTACGGGGAGTATTTTAGGGGGAAGGATTTAGGGCTTGCCGCCGCACTGCGGAAAATATATGCTAAGACAAAGAAAAAATTTGTATTCCTGATTGACGAGTGGGATTGTATCATGCGCGAAAGGCAGGAATCGGAGGAAATGCAAAAGCAATACCTCGATTTTTTAAGGAATCTCCTGAAAGACCAGATTTATGTTGCGCTTGCTTATATGACGGGAATCCTGCCCGTGAAAAAATACGGGGAACATTCGGCGTTAAACATGTTTTGGGAATATTCGATGACGGACCAGAAAACGCTGGAGGAATATACCGGATTTACGGAAGATGAGGTAAAGGCATTGTGCTTGCGGTTTGATATGGATTTTGCGGAAACGGGGAGTTGGTATGACGGGTATCTGTTTACCAGGTTCCGGCATGTTTATAATCCGCGGTCCGTGGTGGAGGCGATGAGCTGCCGCAGGTTTTCCAACTATTGGGTTTCCACGGAAGTGTATGATGCGCTGAAGATTTATATGGATATGGATTTTGACGGACTGCGCGAGGACATCGTGCAAATGCTCGGCGGCGGGCGTGTCAGGGTCAATACGCGCAGTTTCCGGAATGATATGCGCAATTTCAGCACAAAGGATGATGTGCTGACGCTGTTGGTTCATTTGGGTTATCTTGCTTATGATTCGGAAAAAAAGGAAGCGTTTATTCCCAATAAGGAAATCATCGAGGAATTTGAAAATGCCATGAGTACGGGCGGCTGGCAGGAAGTTATGCGCATCCTGAAGGCATCGGATAAACTGCTGGAAGACACCTTGGCATGTAACGAAAGCAGCGTTGCCGAGGGACTTGACCGTGCCCATACGGAAGTGGCATCCATATTGACCTATAACGATGAAAATTCCTTGGGCTGCGCCATCGGACTTGCCTATTACAGTGCGAGGAAAGACTACCGCATGGTCCGGGAATTTCCCACCGGACGCGGATTTGCGGATGTGGTATTCCTGCCGCTTCCCCATACGGGGAAACCGGCGCTGGTGGTGGAATTAAAATATGACGGGTCTGCCTGCACAGCCATACGTCAGATTAAGGAAAAGCATTATACGCAGGCGCTGGAGGGGTATGCCGGGGAAATTCTGCTGGTCGGAATCAATTATGACAAAGGAAAAACGGGAAAAATGCATGACTGCAGGATAGAAAAGGTGAAGACGGAAGCCTAGTGCTCCATCCGGCTAGAAATTGAAGTATGGGTCTACCTGTTCCGCACCATTGCGTCGTTAAAATTTCTAGATGATGCCACCGCATCGCCGTCGAAATTTTGCCTAGCACTGGCACGAAACATGCAGCCCCATACTTCAATTTCTAACCGGATGGAGCACTAGAGCGTGTTTGAAAATTCATTCCTGACATCTGCACGCCCCACTTTGCGTGATATTTGCGCCAAATTCAGGTTACATAGCCCGCTATGCGCCCTTCATTTGGCAAAGCATAATTGCTTTTAATCTCCCACAAATTGTGACGTACATCTGCCAGAAAGCAATTTTCAAACACGCTCTAGTGGAAAAGGCATTTCCTAAAAATAATCCTCCCAAAAAGAAAAATTTTGGGTGTACATTCCATGGTTTTTGTGGTTTAATAAAGACAGGATGAATCATACAGGCAGGAAATTATGCAAAGGCGCATCAGGAAGCGGCAACGGCTTCCGGGTGCGCTTTCTTTATGCACAGCCCCATGCAGAGGAATATGCCGCCAAGGCGGCGCACGGGGCGCGTGGCGAGTAGGGGAGAAAAACCTTCCCCTACTTGATTGCACACGGGTCGCCCTTTCCTGAAAGTCCTTTATGGAGAATCCGGGCAAGCGGGGAACATGGAAAAGGGAAATGAAACATGTAAGGAGAACAGGAAACAAAAACAAGGGAAACAGAAGAAAGCCGGAACCCGAAAAACGGTTCCGCAGAATGGAGGAGACTATTATGACACATGGAGACATTTCGTCCAGCCCGGACAACGTCGGTTTGGCAGTGGTAAACTGGAAGATGCCGAGGATGCATACCAAAGAGGAGATTATGGAGAATTGCCATAAAATTAAGGACTATATCAAGGGTCTGAAAACGGGCATCCCCGGTTTGGATTTGGTGGTATTCCCGGAATACAGCACCCACGGAATCCTTTATGATTTTGATGAAATGATGAAACTGTCCACGACGGTGGACGGCGATGAAGTAGCGGTGTTTAAGGAAGCCTGTGTGGAAAATAAGGTATGGGGCGTATTTTCCCTGACCGGCGAGCTGCATGAGGAACATCCGGCAAAAGTGCCTTACAATACGCTGATTTTAATCAATGACAAAGGGGAAATTGTACAGAAATACCGGAAAATGATTCCGTGGACGCCTATCGAGGGATGGTATCCGGGGGACCGGACCTATGTGTCGGAAGGACCCAAGGGATTGAAAATCAGCATGATTATCTGTGATGACGGCAATTATCCCGAAATTTGGAGGGACTGTGCCATGAACGGCGCGGAGCTGGTTATCCGGTGCCAGGGCTATATGTATCCGGCGAACCAGCAGGAAATCAATGTGGTCCCGGTTATGGCATGGTGCAACAACGTTTATGCGGCGGTGGCCAATGCGGCAGGCTATGACGGGGTATACTCCTATTTCGGCCATTCGTCCATCTGCGGATTTGACGGAAGGGTGCTTGGCATCTGCGGGACGGAGGAATACAGCTACCAGTATGCGCAGTTATCCGTAAGCGCCATCCGGGATGCGAGGGCAAACTGGCAGTCACAGAACCATTTGTATAAACTGCTTCACAGAGGCTATACCGGAACGCTGAATTCCGGAGAGGAGCGGATTGGCAACCCGGAATGCGGGTTCTCTTTCTACCGGGATTGGGTAAACGATCCGGTAAAGGCACAGAAAAAAGTGGAGGAAATCACTAGGAAAGCGCCCGGCGTAAAGTGGGCGCCCATCGAAGGGATTCCTTACGAAGAATAATTCCAATGCCCCATCCGGCAGGAAATGGGGGGACTGACAACAAACAGGAACGCGGACAGGGGAAACGGTTTTCCATGCCCGCGTTTTTACTTTATGCACACGGGCACACGAAGGAAGATGTCGGCGAAGCCGGCGGGCGCCCGGAGCGCGGGTAGGAGCGGATTATGTGGACGGTAATGATTGTGGATGATTGTGAAAGTTTCAGGCAGCAGATAAAAAGGGGCGTCCGCGCCATAGGAAAAAAAAGAAACGGTAACGGTGTGCGCATTGCGGCGGAAACGGACAGCGCGGAGGAAGCCCTTGCATTTCTGCGTTCCAATCCCGTGGATATCCTGTTTGCGGCAGTAGGGATGAAGGGAATGAAAGGGACGGACGGTTTGGAACTGGCGGAGATATGCAAAGCGGAGGAATTATGCAGGTGTGTGGTACTGACCAGCCAAACCGCGGACTTTGAAGCGGCAAGAAGGGGCATTCTCATGGGCGCTTTTGATTTTATGGTAAAGCCGGTGGAAGAAGAACAGTTGCGGGCGGTTCTGGAACGGGCATATGGTTTTCTCGGAACATGCGGAAAGGGGAACCGGCCTGTGGGGGAAGGGGATTTTCATTTTCTGCTTGCGGAAATAAAGAGGGTAAAAAAGGAATATCCGTGGCTTACGTATGTGATGGAAAACGGGCAGGGCATGGAGAACCAAATCGTCCAGGGGGAGCCTGCACTATCCTGCATGTCCGACTGCCGCACGTACCTAGGCAGGATGCAGGATAAGGTGGAGCAGTATTATCCCCGGGGAATCTCGGCGGTTTCCGGGACCGCGGCAAGGCATATCCTATGCCATCCGTATGAGCGGGTGACGTTGACGGAACTGTCCGGAATATGTTGTGTATGCAATACATATTTAAGCCATTTGTTCAGGCTGGAGATGAAACAGTCTTTGATGGATTATGTCATGATGTACAAAATGGATATTTTAAAGAATCTGCTTTGTGAAACGGACCGTTATCTTACGGAATTGGCGGATATGCTGGGATACAGCGATTATAAATACATGGGACGCATTTTCAAAAAACAGTACGGCTTCAGCCCTACCGAGTACCGGAAAAGAAAGGCGGGGGAAAGAGGCGGCAGCAGGAAAAAGAAAAACGGAGGATTTGGTCTATGACAACGGGGATTGGTTTATTGTACGTGGGATGTGTATTACTGTTAAACGGAATCGGGATGTTAAAGGGATTTGAGAAAAAAGCGATTGCGGTCATGAACTTTTTTACCGGGGGATTATATGTCGTAATCAATGCCGTAAATCTCGCATATGCCGTATTTGCACAGCAGGAATCGGACGCATATTTTCAGGTTGCTACGGGAATGTTGTTCGGTTTTACTTATCTGTTTGTGGGGCTGACAAATTTATTGGGGCTGGATGAAAGACCGCAGGCATGGTACTGTTTTTTTGTGGCAATCAATACGGTACCCTGTGCCGCGCTGGCTTTTGACGGAGGGGATGTGCGGTTTGGCATCATTTGGCTCTGCTGGGGGTTTTTATGGCTGCTGTACTGGATTGCCGGCGCCTTGGGGAAAGTGCGTTTACCTGCAAAACTGGTACCGTATGCCACGGTTGCAGTAGGGGTGGCGACATGCTGGGTGCCGGGCTATATGATGCTTGCGGGGTGGTGGTAAGGGACCGCTACGTTATCAGATCCTTTCGTCTACTCTTTGGCATGATGCGGTACGGAACCATAAGAAACGGCTGAGATTGTCTTATATGGCACAGGCCGCTTACCGATGAGGAAGCAGAGAAATTCAGGGTGAAATTATTAAAAACATCTATCAGGAAAGCAGGGATTCGAAAGGGTTCCTGTTTTTTTGTGCGCAAAAATAAATTCATCATTGAATCACTCAAATCCATCCGTTCAGAGACGGTAATGGCAGAAGTTCCAAAGCATTGTTAAATTGGATGTTGAGAAAAAAGGGACTGCCGTCAATATATGATAAGAATGTATTGACACAGTGTCAAAAACGTAATATAATACTCTTACACGGTGTCAGAATAATATGCGGAAGGAAGAAATGATATGCCAAGGGGTTCGCCGGAACGGACAAAAAAGCGGCAAAACGAAATTTTGGATGCCTGTGAGAAGGTATACCGGGAGCAGGGTTTTTATGGGGTAAACATAAAGGAAATCAGTACGGAAACCAGTTTCACAAGACCGTCCATTTATAACTATTTTGAAACAAAGGAAGAAATCCTGCTGGGTCTGCTGGTCAGGGAATATGACGGCTGGTGCGCGGAACTGGAGAAACTGGGGGCTTTGGCAGAAACGTTAAGCCGTTTGGATTTGGCGGAGCAAATGGCGCATACGCTGGACGGAAAAGAAATTCTTTTGCGGATTCTCAACATGAATCTTTTTGAAATCGAGCAGAACAGCCGGGTGGAACGGCTGGCAGAGTTTAAAAAGCAGTATGCAAGGGCAACGGATGCCCTGACCGGAATCATGCGTTCCTTTCAACCGGAAATGACGGATTCGGAATGCATGGAATTTTGTGAAATATTCTTTGCATATTTATTCGGCGTATACCCTTTTGCTTTTCATACGGAAAAGCAAAAGGCGGCAATGGAACTTGCAGGCATCCGTTTCCGGGAGCCGACGGTTTACCAAATGGTGTACCGGTTCTTATTGCGGATGATTCCAATGGGAAAACAAAAAACAAAAAAGAAAGGGAAACCGGACAATGAAAATCATCGAAAACCAAACGTTTGATATGGAGCGTGCACTATACGGAAGCCGGGACATTCTGGTGAGGGATTGTTCTTTTGACGGACCGGCAGACGGGGAGAGTGCCTTTAAAGAAGGAAACGGTATCGGTGCGGAACATTGCTTTTTTAATTTGCGTTATCCTTTTTGGCACGATCACGGACTTACCATTAAAGATTCGGAAATGACGGAATTGTGCCGGGCTGCCCTGTGGTATTCCGACCATGTGGAAATTTCGGACACAAAGCTGTATGGAATCAAGGCGCTCAGGGAGTGCAGCGACGTGGTAATCCGAAACTGTGATATCCTTTCACCGGAATTCGGCTGGTCCGTGCGGGGTATCCGCATGGAAGATACCATGGCGGAAAGCGAGTATTTTATGATGCGTTCGGAAAACCTGGTATTCAAAGGCGTTCATTTCAAAGGCAAATATTCTTTCCAGTACATAAAAAACGCAACGTTTGAGAACTGTGTGTTTGATACAAAGGATGCGTTTTGGCATGGGGAAAACGTAACGGTCAAAGACAGCGTGGTCAAAGGGGAATACCTGGCATGGTATTCGGACGGACTGACCCTGATAAACTGCAAAATCACCGGAACCCAGCCGTTATGCTACTGCAAAAACCTGAAACTGGTAAACTGTGAAATGATTGGTACGGACCTTGCCTTTGAAAAATCGGAAGTGGAAGCGGTCATTACCACAAAGGTTGACAGCATTAAAAATCCCCTGTCCGGGAGGATTCAGGCACCGGAAGTGGGAGAGGTGGTTATGGATGACGTGAATGCCAAAGGCGTGGTGGTAACAGGCGGGTAAGAAACAAGTATGAAATTCCCGGCAAAGAATTTCTTGACATTTCCAATGCCATTGGCTATATTATAGGATAGATAAGATAGAAAAGTATAAAAGGTGATGACAAAGAGGAGTACACACGGGAACCTTAAAAGAGAGGGCGGCTCACCGGCTGAAAGGCGGCCCAAAGGGGAAGGTGCGGAAGGTAGCTTTGGAACCGGGAAGCAGAAACGGCGGGCAGGCGGTTTGCAGGGAAGATAAGACCGTACGGCCATGAAAGTAAGTTTCCACGATTGATCCCCGTTACCGGATTGGATTTGGTATAAGTGATAAACGAAGGTGGTACCGCGTATATGCGCCCTTTGCTGACGGAATGTCGGTAAAGGGTTTTTTTTAACCTTAAATTTTTAAACCTCAAAAAGAAGCAAAAGGAGACGATTATGAGCAAAGAACTGGCAAAGACGTATGACCCGAAAGGAATTGAAGACAGGCTGTACCAGAAATGGCTGGACGGCAGATATTTCCACGCGGAAGTGGACAGGAGCAGGAAACCGTTTACCATCGTAATCCCGCCTCCGAACATTACGGGGCAGCTTCATATGGGACATGCCCTGGACAATACCATGCAGGATATCCTCATCCGTTTTAAGAGGATGCAGGGCTACAATGCCCTTTGGCAGCCGGGAACGGACCATGCCTCCATCGCCACGGAAGTAAAGATTATCGAAAAACTGAAGGAAGAAGGAATCGATAAGGAAGACCTGGGCAGGGAGAGATTTTTGGAGCGCGCCTGGGAGTGGAAGAAGGAATACGGAGGCAGGATCATCAGCCAGTTGAAAAAGCTGGGTTCTTCCTGTGACTGGGACAGGGAACGGTTCACCATGGACGAGGGCTGCAACCGGGCGGTGACGGAAGTATTCTGTAAAATGCATGAAAAAGGCTGGATTTACAAGGGCAGCAGGATTATTAACTGGTGTCCGGTCTGCAATACGTCCATTTCCGATGCGGAAGTGGAGTACGAGGAGCAGGCAGGGCATTTCTGGCATATTAAATATCCGCTGCTGGACGAAAACGGGCAGCCAAGCACCACGGAATTTTTGGAATTTGCCACCACCCGTCCCGAAACCATGCTGGGGGATACGGCAGTGGCGGTTAACCCGGAGGATGACCGGTATAAACATTTAAAAGGCAGGAAAGTGCTGCTTCCCATCATTAACAGGGAGATTCCCATTGTGGAAGATTCCTATGTGGACATGGAATTCGGTACCGGCGTGGTGAAGATTACCCCTGCCCATGACCCGAATGATTTTGAGGTGGGTAAGAGGCACCATCTCCCGGAAATCAATATCATGAACGACGATGCCACCATCAATGCCAACGGAGGAAAATTCGAGGGCATGGACCGTTACGAAGTCAGGGCTGCCATCGTAAAAGAACTGGATGAAATGGGTCTTTTGGTAAAAATCGAGGACTATTCCCATAACGTGGGCACCCACGACCGGTGTAAGACCACCATCGAACCGTTAATTAAAAAACAGTGGTTCGTGAAGATGGAGGAATTAATCAAACCCGCCGTGGAAGCGGTGAAAAACGGGGAAATCAAACTGGTGCCGGAACGCATGGAAAAGACATATTTTAACTGGACCGACAATATCCGCGACTGGTGTATCAGCCGCCAGCTTTGGTGGGGACACCGGATACCGGCGTATTACTGTGAAAAATGCGGGGAGACCGTGGTAGCAAAGGGAATGCCGGAAGTATGCCCCAAGTGCGGGGATACGCATTTCGTGCAGGACCCGGATACGCTGGATACATGGTTTTCCTCGGCGCTTTGGCCTTTTTCCACGCTGGGATGGCCGGAGAAAACGGAGGATTTGGACTATTTTTATCCCACGGATGTACTGGTGACGGGGTATGACATTATATTCTTCTGGGTTATCCGCATGATTTTTTCCGGTTATGAGCAGATGAAGGAGAAGCCGTTCCATACCGTATTGTTCCACGGGCTGGTGAGGGATGCGCAGGGACGGAAGATGAGCAAATCCCTGGGCAACGGCATCGATCCGCTGGAAATCATCGAGAAATACGGCGCCGACGCCCTGCGTCTGACCTTAATCACCGGCAACGCCCCCGGCAACGACATGCGTTTTTATTATGAGAGGGTGGAGGCGAGCCGGAACTTTGCCAATAAAGTTTGGAATGCTTCCCGCTTTATTATGATGAACATGGATAAGGCGGACGAACAAGGAGTGGCTTTGGCGGTTTCGGATATGCCGGAAGGTTTGGAGCCGGTGGACCGTTGGATTTTGTCCAAATTAAATAACCTGACAAAGGAAGCCACCGATAACATGGAACATTATGAACTGGGAATCGCGGTGCAGAAAGTATACGATTTTATTTGGGACGAATTCTGCGACTGGTATATTGAAATGGTAAAGCCGAGGCTGTATAATTCCGACGATGCAGCCAGCCGGAAAGCGGCGCTTTGGACGTTAAAGAACGTACTGGTGGGCGCCTTAAAACTGCTGCATCCCTATATGCCGTTTTTGACGGAGGAAATCTTCTGTACGGTGCAGTCGGAAGAAGATACCATCATGGTTTCTTCCTGGCCGGTGTACCGGGAAGCATGGAATTTCCCGAAGGAGGAGAAGGATATCGAAACCATAAAGGAAGCGGTGAGGGGTATCCGTAATGTCAGGACACAGATGAACGTGCCGCCAAGCCGTAAAGCGAAAGTGTATGTGGTCAGCGGCGACGGGGATATCCGGGGAACGTTTGCGGAAGGAAAGCTGTTCTTTGCTTCGCTGGCGTATGCTTCCGAAGTGGAGATCCGGGAGGATAAGCAGGGGATAGAAGACGATGCGGTATCGGTGGTGATTGCGGGAGCCACGCTTTATATTCCTTTTGCGGAACTGGTGGATATTGCCCAGGAGACGGAACGTTTGAAGAAAGAGGAAAAACGCTTACAGGGCGAGCTTGCCCGCGTCAACGGCATGTTAAACAACGAAAAATTCATTTCCAAGGCGCCGGAATCCAAAATTGCGGAAGAAAAGGAAAAGCTGGAAAAATATACGCAGATGATGGAGCAGGTAAAGCAGCGGCTGGAACAGTTGGCGAAGTGAGGCTGTAAAACAATGGAATGGGGTATACCAAAAGACTTTGGCGCAATGTCCTATGAAGAAGCGGAAGCGTTTCTTTTGGAGCTGCCGAAGCATACCAGTAAAAACAATTTGGAGGATACGAAGCGTTTCTTAAAGGTGCTCGGTTCGCCGGAGGAAAGCTGTCATATCCTTCATGTGGCAGGCACAAACGGAAAAGGTTCCGTTTGTGCCTACTTGTCTTCCCTTCTAAGGGAAGCGGGATGCCGGACGGGGATGTTTACGTCCCCCCATTTGGTGGAGATGAGGGAACGGTTTTGTGTGGACGGGGAGATGATTACGGAGGAGAGGTTCCTTTGGGGACTGCGCCGCGTGATGGAACATTTGGGAGAGGCAAGGCAGGCGGTTGGCAGGCAGGATTACCACCCGACGTTTTTCGAGCTTTTGTTCCTGATGGGAATGGTAGTTTTTCATGCGGAACAGGTGGAATACCTTGTTCTGGAGACGGGGCTTGGGGGACGGCTGGACGCCACCAATGCGGTGGAACATCCCGTTCTTACGCTCATTACGGAAATCGGCATGGACCACATGGCATACCTGGGGAATACCATAGCGGAGATTGCCGGGGAAAAAGCGGGGATTTTAAAGGCGGGGGCGCCCGTCGTTTTCTGCGATAAAAGAAAGGAAGCGTCCGACGTGATACGCAAACGGGCGCAAATACTGGAAAACAGGGCAGTTGCGGTAGGAAAAAAAGATTATGTTTATAGGAAATTAACAAATAAAAGCATTGATTTTTCCATGCAATATCGGTATTATGATTATATTAGGCTTTCGCTTGCTACTACGGCATTCTATCAGATGGAAAATGCTGCGGTTGCCGTGCGTGGCATGGAAGAACTGCAAAGGGTGTCCGCGGACAGGCGTATTACGTCCATGACGGCAGGGCAGGTGCGCAGTGCTTTGGCAAAGACCGTTTGGGAAGGACGGATGGAAGAAGTGCTTCCCGGCATTTTTGTGGACGGCGCCCATAATGAGGATGGGATCAGGGCATTTACACAGAGCGTGAAGGCGGACGGCTGCAAGGGCAGGAGGATATTGGTGTTCTCTGCCGTTGCGGACAAGGATATCCGGGAAATGACGACCATCCTGCGGGACGGGGGGCTGTTTGACATGGCTGCCGTGGTGGGAATCCATGATAAAAGGGCGGCGGAAACAAAACGGCTGCGGGAACTTCTTATGTTAGGCGGGAACATCGGGGAAGTAATGCTTTTTGCGGGGATGGAAGAAGCGCTGCCGGAATTACGGAAAAGGAAAAAAGAAGACGATTTCATATATATGGTAGGCTCCCTTTACCTGATTGGAGAGGTGAAGGCGCTGTTAAGGAGGAGAACGGATGATTAATTTCGAGGAAGAATTGAAGAAGTTCCATCCCAGTTTGGAAGTGGAAGATGCGGAAGAAGCGATTTACAATCAGGATTTAACGGATATGGCGGATATACTGGTAAAGATGATCAGCGATGTGGGCAGGGAAGTATACAACAGCAGGGAAGCCTATGAGAACAGGGAAGTTTATAACAGCCGTCCCGCGGAGCGTACGGAGACGCCTGCTAAGGACGAAGAAAAATCTTACGAAGAATAGAGGGGTGACGGCATGATATGTTATAACTGCGGCTGCCGTTTATCGGAACATGATTTCTGTACTGCCTGCGGGGCAGATGTGGCGGTTTATAAGAAAGTAATGCATATCGCCAACCGTTATTACAACGACGGTTTGGAGAAAGCACAGGTCAGGGATTTAACAGGAGCCATTACGAGCCTGCGCCAAAGCCTGAAATTCAATAAGAACCATATTGAGGCGAGGAACCTGCTGGGGTTGGTTTATTTTGAAATGGGGGAAGTGGTGGCGGCGCTCAGCGAGTGGGTCATCAGCAAGAATCTAAGGTCAAAGAAAAACATTGCGGACGATTATATCAATATGGTACAGAGTAATACTTCCCGTTTGGACTCCATTAACCAAACGATTAAGAAGTATAACCAGGCGCTTTTATACTGCCGGCAGCAGAGTTTGGATTTGGCGGTCATACAGTTGAAAAAGGTGCTGTCTTTAAATCCCAAGTTTGTCCGTGCCCACCAGTTACTTGCTCTTTTGTACATTAACAGCGAGGAATGGGAACGGGCGCGCCGGGAGTTGTATAAGTGCAGCCAAATCGATACGAACAATACGATTACGATGCGCTACTTAAAAGAAGTGGAGCAGATGCTGTCGCCGGAGGACGGCGCGAAACCGTCCGCGAAGAAAAAGAACAAGGCGGAAGACGTCATCAAGTACCAAAGCGGCAATGAGACCATTATCCAGCCGATGAACAAAAGGGAGTCCAAAGGGGTGTCCACGGTGGTCAATATGGCAATCGGTATCCTTATCGGTCTTGCCGCAGCGTGGTTTTTAATCCTTCCGGCGCGGATACAGGCGGCGAAGGCGCTAAGCGACGATGAACTGCGGACGGTCAGCGAACAGTTGGATGCAAAGACCGCCACCATCGGGGAATTGGAACAGCAGGTGAAGACGCTGACGGAGACAAACCAGTCTCTGCAGGCGGATTTGGACAATTATGTGGGAACGGACGGTGCGCTGCAGGCGATGGATAAACTGCTGTCGGCGGCAAACGCATACGTGACCAACGAGGGCGAAGTCATGAAGGTGGCGGAATCCCTGGACGAAATTGATTTAGAGGAACTTGGGGAATCGGTGTCGGATGATTTCAGGGCATTGTATGAGAAGCTCACGGCCCTTGTGGGACCGGAGCTTGCCAAGGCGTATTATGAGGAAGGGTATGAACTGTACCGGCAGGAGCAGTATGCGACGGCACTGCCCATCCTGCTTAAAGCATGCCAGTATGACGAAAGCAACGGTGATGCGCTGTATTATTTGGCACACTGTTACCGGCTGACGGAAAACAACGCAAAAGCGGCAGAGGCTTACGGGAAAGTGGTAGAGCTTTTTCCGGGAACCGAGAAGGCGAGGAATTCCAAACGTTTTCTGACGGAACTGGAAAATGCGGATGCGTCCACAGCGGTTAGGTGAGGACGGGGACAAAAGAGGACATAGCGGATATGTCCTCTTTTTTTACTTTATAGGAAAGTCCTTCGTCAGAAGGACATAAACTGACGAAGAACCGTAGGTTCTTCATGAAGTGGCGGAGCCACTTTTTTATGCACAGCCCCATGCAGAGGAAGTGCGCCGCTAAAGCGGCGCATGGGGAGCGGGGAAGATGGAAAGGAGACAGGGATGGACGAGGATTTTAAGGTGATAGACGATTACCTGATGGTCAGGATGCCGGAGGAGATTGACCATCATAAGTCGACATACATAAGCGAAAATGCGGACAAGTTCATTGTGCGGGAGAATGTGAGCAATGTGGTATTTGACTTTGAGGATACGAGGTTCATGGACAGTTCGGGCATCGGTATCATCATGGGGCGGTATAAGATTATTTCCTGTTTCGGCGGGAAAGTATTTGCCATCAATGCCGACCACAGGATCAGGCGTCTGTTAATGATATCGGGTTTGCACAAAATCGTGGAAATCATGGACTAGGAGGAACGGGATGAATAGCGGAGTAAATGGCGGAAAAAATAACGGGAAAAATGGCGGTTGGAAGAACGAAATGGAGATGGAATTTGATGCCGTATCGGCGAATGAGTCTTTTGCGCGGGTGGCGGTGGCGGCATTTGTGTCGGAATTGGACCCTACGCTGGAGGAAATATCGGATATCAAGACTGCGGTGTCCGAAGCGGTCACGAATGCAATCATCCATGGCTATGACGGGATGGAAGGCGGAAAAGTACGGATACGCTGCCGGATTGACGGTGATGTGGTACATATTGAGGTGGCGGATGAGGGGACGGGAATCGGGGACGTGGAGAAAGCGATGGAACCGCTTTTTACTACGAAACCGGAATTGAACCGTTCGGGGATGGGATTCCCTTTTATGGAAGCGTTCATGGATGACCTGGAAGTGCTGTCGAAGCCGGGGGAAGGGACAAAGGTTTTGATGAAGAAGAAAATCGGGTGCATCCCATGGATTGGGGACGAGGAATAGCGTATGGAGGAAGTTACCGTTCTGATTGCACGTTCACAGGCTGGGGATAAGGAAGCAAGGGAAATACTGGTAGAGAAAAATCTGGGACTGGTGCACCATATCGTGAAACGATTCCTCGGCAGGGGGTATGATGCGGAGGATTTGTTCCAGATTGGGAGCATCGGACTGATGAAGGCAATCGATAAGTTCGACCTTTCCTTTGACGTGAAGTTTTCCACTTACGCGGTACCGATGATTAGCGGGGAAATCAAGCGTTTTTTACGGGATGACGGAATGGTAAAGGTGAGCCGCTCACTGAAGGAAAACGGCTGGAAAATCCGGCAGGCTTCGGAAAAAATCGCCCATCAGAAGGGCAGGGATGCGACGTTTGCCGAGATTGCGGAAGCAACGGGGCTTTCCAGGGAGGATATTGTCATGGCGATGGAGGCGAACGTGGAAGTGGAATCCATTTACAAATCCGTATACCAGTCGGACGGGAACGAAATTTACCTGGTGGACAGGCTGCCGGAGAAGCGGGACGAGAATGAGAAACTGTTAAACCATATGCTGCTGCAGCAATTGATGGCGGAATTGGGTGAGGAGGAGAAAATGCTGATTACGTTAAGGTATTTTCAGGATAAGACACAGGTGGAAGTGGCGAAAAGGCTGGGTGTGAGCCAAGTACAGGTGAGCAGGATGGAGAAAAAGATACTGGTGCGGATGAGGGAAAAACTGACGTAAGGACAAAAAACCCCGCATCATAAGTCGGATGCGGGGCCGGGAAAATCTCATCAATTATGCATTTTCAAATAAATCTTAACAGGTTATCCCATCACACGCAATTTAAATTCCCCTACCAACTGGCTTAACGTAGCAGCCTGTGCCGATAATTCTTCACTGGTAGCGGATGCCTCCTCGGCGGAAGCGGAATTGGACTGTACGACCGAGGAAATCTGTTCCACGCCAAGTTCCAACTGATGCATGGATTCCGCCTGCGTTCTGGCGGATTGGCTGATTTGGACCATATCGTTCTTGATATCGTTGATTTCCGCCACTACCCGTTTCAGGGATTCTGCGGTCCTTGAGGAAATCCGGCTGCCGTTTTCCACTTCCAGCAGGGAAGTTTCGATTAAGGCACGCGTATTCTTGGCAGATTGTGCACTCTGTTCGGCAAGCATTTTTACCTGGTCTGCCACCACGGCAAAACCTTTGCCTGCTTCTCCTGCCCGTGCCGCCTCTATTGCCGCGTTAAGGGATAAGAGGTTCGTTTGCGAGGCAATGTCTTCGATGCCCGCGATAATATTGCCAATCTGCTGCGAAGTTTCGGAAATACGCTTCATCGCTTCCGTCATGGTCTGCATTTCATGGTTGCTGACATCTGCCTCGTTTACGGCGCTGTTGGCGCCCATGGATGCCTTTTCAGCCTGGACGGCGTTGGAATCCACCTGGCTTGCAATGTCGCTGATGGTGGCATGGAGTTCCTGTACCGCGCTGGACTGGTCCATGGCGCCTTCGGCAAGCGACTGTGCGTTCTCCGCCATTTGGTTCGAGCCAAGCGCAACCTGTTCGGAGGAAATGTTAATCTGTTCCAGCGTCCGGCTGGTATTTTCCGCCATGGTGCGGATGGAACGGTAAAGCGCTTCAAAATCGCCTTTGTAGGAATCCCTGGCCTGGCTTCTGGCATCCAGGTTGCCTTTGGAAAATTCTGCGGTCAGGTAATTGATATCGGAAACCATGACCTTCAGCACATCGCAGGTCTCACGGAAGGCATTGGCGAGTTTGCCCAGTTCATTGCCGGAATTGTTGGTGATTTCAATGTCGAGGTCGCCTTCCTTGATTTTATTTGCCGCCGTCACCAGCTCGCCCAAAGGACTGCTGATGGCATTGGCAATCCGTTTGGAAATGATGCGTCCGCAAATAAAGGCAAAAATGGAGAACACCAACGTAATAATCATCATGGCAATACCGAAAATGGCAGCGGAAGTAATCGTCGCATTGCATTGTTTGATGTTAAAATTCAATAGTTTATTGATGTTTTTCTCAATGGTGGAGCCGTAATTGGTGGATGCAACGCTCAATACTTTGTATGCGGTTTCATCATCGTTTTCCATGGCTTTGGTGATAACGCCGGTGTATGTATCGGTGAAAGAGGTCATGGTATCCTCAATCTGTTTGATGATTGCCTGTTCGGAGCTTGTAGTGGCGGTTTCCTTAACAAGAGCCAGATATTCGTTCATCGTAGCCTTGTTTGCCTCAAGCTGGTCGTTGAGTTTGGATATTTTAGCGGTATCCGATTCCAGAATCATGTCACGGAGATTGGAGGTCATGGAGCTGAAAGCAATGCCCATATGTCCGATATAGCCCTGGCTGAAACCATAATGCTTGATGGCAATGGTATAATCGATTTCCGTCTTAATCAGGGAAAAAAGACCGATGACGGCGATAATGACCATCAGCATAAGAAGGCTTAGGAACCCCTTATCCAGTTCTTTTCCGATGCTGACGCTTGCTTTTGCCGGTTTCTTTTGCACGTTTCTTTTGGGAATGCGGTTTTTTGCTGCGTTTGCCATAACTTCCTCCTTTATATCCGCTGCTGCATTTGCCGGATGAAACAAAATGTTTTAGGGAAAAATAAAATAATATATATTTTATTGTAACATTAATTAAGCGTTTGTCAATTTCATCAGGGAATTTTGTATAAAAAAACTTTTTTTTGTGGAATGTGACGTGGAAAAGTCAGGATGGGAATTGGAATTTTTTTGATAACAACGCCGGCTTCGGGGTGTCTTCGCACAGATATGTGCGAAAATCCAAAGGGTTGCAGCGTCAAAATGCGCTTCTTGCCAAGGGATGGAAAATTTAGTATAATCCAGGAAATAAGAAATGGATTGGCATATGTGTGGATGGTATTGATATATAGCAGAAAGGAAGGAAAAGGTGAAAAGTATGAATGCGTTTGATTATGTTGTGGTAAGCATTGACGGGGATTATGCGAACCTGCGCAGGACGGATGTGCAAAGCAGTGAGCTTAAGCTGGTGGCGAGGGCGCTGCTGCCGGATACCATCGCGGAGGGGACGAAGCTCCATTATGAGTATATGGAGTATCAGATTGTGGAAATTGTGGAATAGGAAAGTTGCGGAAACAAAAATAGGGCTGTTTTTTCAAACAAGCCCTGATTGTACCCGGTAGGAAACTAACCGTTCTTTCTGTTCCAAAAGTTCCTGTTTTAGCGCGACATTTCCTGCTGCTGCGGCATGCCGGCAGTCTTCGGCAAGGAGGTTTACGAGTCTGTCGATTTCGTCCCGGTCCTGCTGTTTTTCCGTTAAGATATCTTTTAAAATATCTTTGACCCAGTCCAAATGCTGTCTTGCCTGTGCGGCAAAATCGGGTGCCTGTCCGGTTTCCCAAATTCTGTCTTCCGCTTTGGCAAGAAGTATTTTCCGGAGGGGCGAGAGTTCATATTCTTCCCTTTTTTCAAAAAAGAGTTTGAAGGTGCTTTCCAAAAGAGGTGCGTTGTCCGTATAGCAAAAGAGTGTGCCGTCCTCTTTTAATAATCCCAAGGCATCCAGTAGGATTTCGCGGGGATGTGTATACGGTATGGCGCCGTTAAGGAATACGATATCAAAGTCATGCCTGGGCAACTGTAAGCTGCCGTAATCACCGGCAAAATAACTGAGCTTTGGAAGCGGGGTTACATCCGCCATCCGTTCCATCCAATCCATGGATGTAAAATCCAGGGTATTATAGGCGCAGACCAAAGTGGATTCCCCATGGAAGGTGCCGAGCAGTTCCGCGATGTGGCTGCTGAACTGACCGTCCTGACAGCCGTATTCCAGGACACGGAACGGCTGGGAGGACCGGATGAGCCGTGCGGCGAGCAGGGTGTCGGTCATAATGACGGGAAGCGTCATTTCTTCCTCACCGGATTTTGCCTTTTCCAAAAGCCGGAGCAAAAGGTCGGACAAAATGGGATGCTCCTGACCGGGATAACGGTGGAAGGAAATCCGGCTTTTATTTGAAAGAAAATCATTCATGTCCAGCAGAAGCTGTGTCCTGCCCTGCTGTTCGTAAACAAATCGGTTGTCTGCAAGAATAAAACTTCCCATATTATTGTTCCTTTCCAAAAAGCATGTAATAAAGCCGTGCGGTGATTTTTTCCATGTCATAGGTTTCTTTTGCGTATGCATGAGCGCGGCTGCACAATTGTTCCAAATCTTCCCTTTGGCATAACCGGAGCAGGATACCGGCAAATCCTTCGGTGTCGCCGATGTCTGCCGCCATGCCGCAGCGTCCGCAGTCCGTAGCATCGGCGTATTCGTCTATTTTCGTGATGGCTATGGCATCCCCGGCATAGAGGGCTTCGGCAATGACATTGGGAGTTCCGCCTTCCCAGGCGGAAGGCAGCGCAAATATCTTTGCTTTTGCATATTCCTGATAAAGCGCATGTTTGTCGGCAAGGTTGCCCAAAAAGAGGATGCGTTCTTTTAACGCCGGAAAACGTTCCCAAAATCCGGTCAGGTAATCCTCAAATTCCGGTGTGCGGCTGCCTGCCAGATGAAGGCTCCAGTCTGGGATGTCCCCTGCAATCCGTGCAAATGCTTCCATTAATATGTGGGTTGCTTTTTGCTGTGTTCCGAGTCTGCCGACGGTCAGGATGACGTTTTCTTTCTGCCCAAAAGAATAGGGGGGCATTTGTCCGGTGAAATCATAAAAACCGTTCGGAATGTATTCGATGTTCCATGGCCATTTTCCGTTCAGGTGTTTTTGCATGGTGCGGCCGGAAGACCCTATGACATCACATTGTCCCATAAACCGGGAGAATGTGGGGGCTTCCCATTGGATGCGGTCCGTCCAGCTGGAATTGGCGTCCAGCGCCAGATAGATTTTCCCGTCCGGGTTTTGCTGTTTATAAATATCCGCCAAAGGATGATAGGAGGGATAAGGACCACGCAACAGCAGTGCATCGATATCCGGGGCTTCTTTCCGCAGGTAATCCATCTTTTCCTGCATACCGCCGCCCGGTAAAAATTCCATGTCCACGCCTTTGATATATTCCGCATTGGGATATTCTTTTTCCCGTCTGCCGCCCGCCATGCCGGCAAGGCAGCCGTGGTTTTTATACAGGAGATAGGGGATGGAACCGCACTCCTTAATTAACTGTACGTTCATCCAGCCTTCTTCTGCGGATAAAGCAACCACCCGTTTTCGTTTTTTGTATACCGGAACCGTTTGTTTTGCCTGCTTTGGCGGAATGGCATAGATTACGGTTTCCCAGTTTTCGGGGATGTGGTAATGGCGGATATGGAACTGGTAGCCGGGGCGGATGGTATCGATTAACCTTGGGATTTCCCACATGTCGCTGACGATATGGTAAGTGCAGACGGCAAGTTTTGGAAAATCATCCCGGATATGTTTTTTTGCCCCTAAGAGCGCGGGTATTTCCGCGCCTTCCACATCCATTTTAATAAAGGTCACTTTTTCCTTAATGTTTTCATCCAGTGCGACAATTTCGATGCCCTGTTCCCCATGCTGTCCGAGCATGAAAGAACTGGAAGACCCGCTTCCTTCCAGGGAGAGGAAATCCTTCCGTTCCCCGACCCCGCAGGGCTGTATGGATATGTTTTTGTATTTGGACAGGTTGTCACGGCAGGTCCGCATATTGTTCGGGGACGGTTCGTAGACATAAATATGTTTATAGTCCGGAAACTGGCGGATAAATTCTTCCGTGGTATCGCCGGTAAAACCGCCGCAGTCCACAAAGACTTCGTTCCCGTCGCAGGAAACAATACTTTTGTCAAAATATTGGGGGTGTTCGCCGTCATAGGCGGCTTCCAGGAAAGAACGTGCCGGGACAATCCGGTATCCGACCAAATTGGAAAAAACGATGCGGGATGTGTCATCCGCCAAACGGGAAAACAGCCAGTCGTAGGAGAGGATGTTTCTTTGCAGATCCTGTAAGGTGAACCGGTAGGCACCGCTTGTCCGGCCTTTGGAATACCCTCCCATGGGGTAATGCTCCAAATCGTTTGGGGCAATGCGGATTAAGTCCGCCGCGGCATTTAATATTTCTTCATAACTGTATGTTTTTAGCATTTCCGACATTGCCTGGTAGCTGGAAAGCCGGTGAAGGAACTCTTGCTGCTCCATTTGTTATCTCCTTTTCCTTATGTGTTCATTTTGAGGTGTTGAATAAAAATTTTTATAAACCGTAAAAAAAACTTGACATGATATAGTAGAAAAAGAATAACATAAAAAAATCCGGTTTACAATATATGTTTTGTTATATTTTGGCTTCTGCCGTAACAATTCAGCCTGAAATGTTATGTTGATGGGCGGACGCACGGGAGGGAGTTTTTTGGGGGGCGGCGGCAGGGGGATTGCCTGTCCCGGTTTTCCGTGCACTTTTTCCGGCTGGGAGTTTCTAAGCAGAATGGC
>ERZ779637.577-NODE-577-length-22309-cov-13.939112_pt1 | contig 22309 bp, 20 predicted proteins | sample MGYA00514196_ERZ779637 | MGnify/ENA primary metagenome ERZ779637 (study PRJEB29562, sample SAMEA4376700) | mouse gut metagenome | isolation source: Cecum | study: EMG produced TPA metagenomics assembly of the A DSS colitis mouse model was used to assess the...
TCCCCCTTATAAATTTTTCTCATTTTCCTATTGACTTTTTATTTGCAGACTTTCTGAAAGCATTGTAGTTCTGACGGAAGAAACGCTCTTGTTCCGAATATTCTTCACCCAGACTGCCGAGGATCTCGGTCCAGCGGGTAAAGTAATAATCCAGATTATTATCGCCACTTATATCCAATCGGGCCAGCAGCAGGTTTTTGATGAGGTCCACGGAGGTCAGCGGAGTGCCTCTGTTGTTAAGAGATTCAAACAGGGTGTAGGCATCCGCGTGATTGGAAACTTCAATCATGACCAAAATAGCAGAGTTCACCTTATCCAGAATCTTAAACATACCAACGACCCTGTCATCGAATTCTTCCAGTGCTGCGTTAATGCGCTTTAGAAAGTAGTTATACGCTTTTACAATACGGCGCAGACCTGCGAAGTTCGGCATCGGGCGTTTCGGAATGATATTGATCTTAGCCAGGAGGCCGAGATAATCATCACGGTTGCTGCCTTGTACCTGTGGAACCACGCGAATATCAGACTGTGTTTTCTTCAACACAATCTTCCGCTTGAGCTGCAAAATATCAGACTGCTGGTCCTCATCCAGCAATTCCCTGTAATTGTTCAATGTCGTATAAAGGGCGGAGAGGAAAAGGCTCAGCGTGGTGAGTCTCTGCTGGCCGTCAACAACTTCAAATTTCGGCCCATTGATAGAGTCAGTAGCGGTGTTGATGCAGATAATGGAACCAAGAAAATAACCGTTATCGTTTTCAATTAGGTCATCAAACAGCGCCTCCCACTCTCTGGAGCCCCATGTGTATTCACGCTGGTATTTCGGGATTTCAAAAATCACCTTGGACTCCGGGTCAAAGACCTGTGATACCGGATATTTGTTGACATTAATGTTGTTAATATTCATACGTCACAGCCACCCTTTCATTCGTGGTTTAGATAATGAAGCCTCATCAGGGGCTTAGCTCGTCCGACAGCAAAACAGGGGCCGCTCCCCCCCCTCGCCGCTTGGAAGATCACACCGCAAACTCCGCCGCTCATTTTCAAATCGGTGTTGGAGGCATCGGCGGTGACATCCACATTCATTTTTGTGATGTACCGGTGGATGATGGTAAGCGGCATGGGATCACCGCCCTCCTATGGTCGTACTTACCAGCCGGTCCCGTATTCTTTGTCTATGGCGAGGCAGTTTCTTGTCCCCGCACGGCTCACACCTTCTCCGAAAGCCGCTGATAGTACGCCTCCAGCTTCTCCTCACAGATTTGCCCAATCTCCGCCTTCTCTCCCTCCGTCAGCCTCTTCCAAACCGCCTCATCCACCTGGATGATTCCCAGCGTCCTGGTGTGCCGCAGCATCTGCATATCCTCAAACCGCTTGAAGGGATTGGCCAGAATGTTTCGCTGGGCCTCGCTGTCGGTGTAGCCGCCCTTAGTGAAAATGCTGTCCGGCTTCTCCACCACCAGCCCGGCGGCACGGCGGCGTTCGTAGTAGGTACGGAAGTAGTCCGAGATGTCCGAGAGCTTCACGCGGCCTTTCTCATCGGCGTGGCGCAGGATCGCCTGGATCAGCACCGGCTTGTAGGAGTAGCTCATGTCCATCCGCCGCACCATCTCCAGGAACAGGTCCTTCCGGTTGCGGTCATCGATCAGCGTCCAGCCGTACTGACGGGCATAGGCCTGAACCGTCTCCTCTTTAAAATACTTGAAAGTCCGGTGCTCACTCATGGGGACCGCCAGGTCGGGGACCAGCCTGCCCTCCCGGACGTAGCGCTCGATGGTCTCCGCCTGCACGTCCACCCGGCGGACGAACTCCATCTGGGAGATCATCCCCCGGGCCTCCTCCTGCCAGTCGAAGAGATCCACCAGCTCGTAGTCCGTGGCGTCCACGGGCCAGTCCAACAGGGCGGCGGGCTTCTCACGGCGGTCATAGAGGGCATTCTCCGCCATGCGCTTGTCCCAGGGGGACAGTACCAGCTCCCCGGCCCGGTACTTCCTCAGCTTGAAGAGCCGATGAAGGGACATGGGGAGGTTGTACTGGCTGGCGTTGTCCACGAAGTCGAAGACCATCAGGCTCTCCTTACCCTGGTACAACCGCATTCCCCGGCCCAGCTGCTGGGTGTAGAGGACGCGGGACATGGTGGGCCGGGCCATGAACAGCACCTCGATCTCCGGACAGTCCCAGCCCTCGTTCAGAAGATCGCAGGCGCAGAGCACCTGGATCTCCCGGCGGATGAACCGGTCCTGGAACTCCTCCCGCTCCGACCGCTTCATGATGCCGGACACCGCGGCGGCGGAGACGCCCGCCCGGCGGAACAGCTCCGCGATCTCCTCCGCATGCCACACGGAGGCACAGAAGACCACCGTGCGTTTATTCTGGACGTACCGGAGCCAGGTGTCCACAATGAGGCGGTTCCGCTCCGGGACGTAGATCTTGCTCTCCAGGTCCCGGATGTTGTAGCGGACGCTGTTGAACCGCACCTTGGTCAGGTCGATGTTGGTGTGGATCCGGATGCACCGCACCGGCACCAGCTCCCCCAGCTCCACGGCGGTCTTCAGGTCCAGGCGGTGGGCGGTGTTCTTGAAGATGTCCAGAATGCTCTTTCCATCGCTCCGCTCCGGCGTGGCGGTGAGACCCAGAGTAAAGGCGGGCTGGAAGAAAGCCAGGACCTTCTGGTAGGTATCCGCCGCCGCGTGGTGCGCCTCGTCCACGATAAGGTAGGCAAAGGCGTCCTCCCGGAAGCAGTCCAGGTGCAGCGCCACGCTCTGCACACTGCCGCAGACCACATGGGCGTCCGGCTCCTTTACGCTCTCCATGTAACGCCCCACGGTGACACCGGGCCAGAGCTTCCGGAAGGTCTCCGCGGCCTGTCCCACCAGTTCCTGGGTATGGATCAGGAACAGCACTCTGCCGCCGCAGCGCTTGGCGTCCGTAACAGCCGTCACCGTCTTGCCGGTTCCGGTGGCGTGGTATAAGAGAGCTATGGTCTCCCCTCTGCCGCGCATCTCCTCCAGGGACTGTAGCGCCGCCATTTGGTGTTCTTTTAATTCCAGCTCTGCTCCATCCAGCGCTTTGCCCCTCTGGGTGGGCAGGTAATCCTCAATCTCCCGGAACCGGGGGTGACTGCCGAGGAACACCCGCAGCTCGTCCTTCACCGTCTCCGGCTGGAGCTGCATCTGCCGCACGGCCCAGCGGTACACGTCCCAGCCCAGATAAACCATGCTGTTCTGCTTGAGGAGGTCATCGTAGAATTTCCCAGAGGCAACCAGGCCCTTGTGATGGGAACCCTCGTCATCGATCTCAATGGCCACCCGTCGTCCCTGGTTCTCCAGCATAAAGTCGGCGCAGCGCCTGTTCTGGTAGATGTCGTAGAAGTGATATTGGGAGTAGAGGTACCCGGCCTTCTCCGCCCCAAAGGTCTCGCTGAACAGGCGGATGAACAGATCCTCCGCTATGCTGCCGGAGGCGGAATGGTAGGCTTGCATTCCCGTCACCTCAATTCTCACGAACTTCCTTCAGAAGGATTTTCTTGTCAAAGCCGCCCCGCTTGGCGGCCTTATCTTGCCGCACCCGCTCCAGCTCTTCCCACGTCCAGCCACGGGCTACCGCCACAGCCCGCAGAACCTCCAGCAGATCGGCCAGTTCCTCCAGGGAATGGCTTTCCTGATACTCGGAGAGTTCCTCGGTCAGCTTGGCGTCCAGCATCTCCAGATACTGCTCGTCAGGCAAAATTTCCGTCACACAGGTTTTGCCGTCGGCTTCGATGATCTCGGGGATGCGGTCACGAACCAGCTTGTGGTAGGCTTTCGTTGCCATACTGTCATCTCCTCAACATTCTCATTTGTTGGGTGAACTGTCTTCTCCGGCGTGATCCGGCAGATTACAATACGAAGCATACTGGACGCGCTACGATCCTTCAAAGCGGGAAAGCTCCCTCCGTATCTGCTGAAACACCGCGTTGGGACGTCTGGAGAAATCCGAAATGGCATATTTGGCAAAGATTTGTTTCCCCTTGGAGATTAAGATTTGGCCGTCCTCAAATACAAGTGTAAAACCTCCAAAATCGAAGCCAAGGCGATTCTCCCTGTCGTTGATCGTCGTGTCATTGATCGCTCGTTTCAGTTCAGAATAGAGTCGGTATTCCTCCTCGGAGCGGATCCAAAGCTCTGGTATCTCCGCGCTGTGTTCAAGCAGGAACAAATTGGTCAAAAAGCTCACAAAGCACATTTCTTTGGCGGTGATTGGTTTGCTCAACTGTTTCCACGCTTTCACTTCAAAGCGGTAATAAAGGATACCTTCCGTACCGCGCCGGGCTGGGATTTCTTTGATCTCATCTCTGCGAACAGGGACGCATTTCGTGACCTCGCCATAGTACCGTATGCCCGCCTCGGCGCCAAATAATCTTTTAGACTGGTAAATGGCAATATACCGGATGGGAAAATTACCGTCCTCCAGGCGTTCCGCGGGAATATGGTAAAAGCGATGCTCCAGACAGGCCTCGAGCTGAGATCTGCCGCCCAGTACGCCGATCAGCACATCCCTGGTGGCCCAATCCACCTTTGCCAGCTTCGCTTCCACACCCCTGGGCAATGTTGCCCGCTCAAAGGCGGAAGCGGGCGAGTCCGCGATCAGCTGATCCAGCATCTCTGTAACCATAGTGGTCGCGGAGGGCAAAAACGGAAGTCCGCCGATGTTTACTTTGTCAATGCTCTCAAAGAAGCGGTGATTCCGGTACTCCGCCTCGTTGTGATAGGGGAAGAGCACATAGGCGCCAAACATTGTCCGCTCAAAGGGGGAGGCGCCGCTTCGGTACACGATGGCGTCACGGTACCGGTGCATGGTGTTGATGTCCCCGACCTCCGGACCGGGGGTATGACTGACGGCATGATAGTAATCCGTGCCCGGAAGCGCGGGATTGAGGCGATATTTCGCGTCAAACACATATTCGTATTGGACGTCCGCGCCTCTCTTTTCCAACGTGAGGACATTGTCCGGCTTCTGGGTGACCGTGGGGACGTCAATTTCCTTGGGATTATAGGAAAGCGTGATCAGTTCCCCCGTCGCCCGGTTCCGATACCGCACGCGGGACGCTTTTCCCTTCACCAGGGAGACATAGAGGCCATTTCCTTGGACCTTTACAATGTCCTGCGATATGAGGTCGTACCGGTCACTGCCACGCATCAGGCTGTTGAGCTTGATGAAGCACCAGTACTCATAAAGAAGGGCCAGGTCCTTGACGGAGATATGAAAGAGGTCCCCTATTACGGAGAGCCCCCGCAGCAGCATCAAATAGTACTTATACAGATCCCGATACCCGGGAGCCATGGAAAACACCAGCGACATCCCGGAGGACGCCTCGTGAGGGCTGACGTCTGCCAGAAAGCCGCTATTGCATCGTCGGGTAATCCCCTGTATCATGCCGTCGAGTTTCGCTATGAGGGCCCCGTCGGTCTCGCGTTGCAGCTTCAGGTAGTTTTGCTGGAATTCGGCGAGTTTTTTTGCCGTCGACTGGAGTACATATTTGGTGAGTCGGTTCTCTTTCGTGTCATAGGTTACTTGCCTTTTGACCGCGAGTGCTTTGTCGGCTGCAAATTGATTTCTCACACGGGCAACATGCTGAGGATGCTTTTCCAGCCAACGGATACCGCGAATGTCTGTCGCTTTGATCTTATGGCTGGGGAGCACCTCGTGGACCGTCGTTAGCTCATGGTGCGGCTGCCGCAGGATCATATCCGCCGCCTTAATGAAATCCCCGTAGATCTTGCTGATGATGGCGAAGAACTCCACGAGGCTGCTTCCAATTCTCTCATTTTGGCGGTATCCCAAACAGGTCTTTTTCAGCAGATCGAAAACGATATTGTAAACTTCGGCGGTGACATCGGCAACGATTGCTTGATAATCGTCTTTATAACTGATTTTTGAGGGGAAGACCTCTATTACGATCCGTAAATAGTCGTTCCCGTTTACGCGGATGACCAGATCGGACATCCCGATCTCATTGCCGAAATTGATCACACCGGATAAAATTTTCTCGCTCCGCCCCACTGAGGTCACTTTGTTGCGGATATGGAAATTGTCATGCCAGAACTCAACTCTGGAGTCGCCGAGAGACTCGATCACAATTTCATAACGCTGCTGCTCATAGAAGAGAGGAACCGTTCTGTATTCACCCAAACAGGCGTTGCCGGTAACCTGCGTTGCAGCAGGCTCGGCATCTCCTTTCAGGTTGATTTCAAACGGCTCGTCACAAAACACTTTGAGAAAGGATTCCTTCTCAGAGCGCTCCGCTCCCTGATGATTTGGATGCGAGGCCCGCCCCTTTATGGTTACGCTCACTTGATCCGTTTGGATGTATACCAGTTCGTCAGAGCCAGTACGAAGTGAAGCCATCCTCTTCAAATCTCCTTATCATAAGCTCGATCTTTTCCGCGCTGTGTCGGTACTTGATCTTGCGTCCCGCGTCGTTCAACGTCTTCCGCATTTTATCGCTGACGTTATCACTCTGCACCTGATACCCGTCGTAGTCGCCGGCGCAGACCTTGAACAACTCGCACAGCATGGACTTCACGGAAGCGCCGCTCCCCTGAATACGGGGGAGGATCTTCTGCATCAGCTCGTTATCCATAGCCTGCTCTTCCGGCAGCAAACCGCTCCTTTTGTTGTTGAGCAAATAGAAGACGATCTCATCTCTGACGCGGTACCCCACATGGGCGTTCGCCTTTTGGAGAAGACCGTTTATCTTTTGCAGTTCAAGACAATAGCCGATCACGGCCTCGCTTTCAGTGGCGCATTGGTTTAACAGCAAATACTCCGATTTGAGAAACGAATTTTGCAAACTCAACGCCTGTGACTCCTCAAAAGAAACTGCCCCGAAATTTGGGATCAGATCCACATGGGAAAACTCAATCGTGTTGGCGCGGTTCAGGACCTTCCGGCTAAAGGGGAAAGTCGTCTCATCCATATTGACGGTGCCGACAATATAGAGGTTCTCTGGAAAGGAGATCACCCCATAGTGTCCGGCCGCCTTCTCATCGGGACCATAGTATGTCTCGGTGACGAGAGGCGCGGAAGTGATCTTCCCGTCCACTAGATCCCTCGTCTCGATAACCGACAAGATGTCGCTGAGATAGTACTCCACACGGGCCAGATTCATTTCATCCAGACAGAGAAAATACGGATGCTCCCCATCGTCCTCAGCATGTCTTACAAAATCAATGATCGCCCCCGGGATAAAATTCCCGTTTAGAGCCACATGGCCGAAAAGGTCGGAGGAGTCCGACCAATCCGGACGGACGGGTACCATCTTGTACCTGCCGTTCTCCGTGGTGGCTCCCACCGCCTCCGCAAACAGCTTGACCAAGCGGGTCTTTCCGGTGCCGGAGGTGCCGGCAAGGATCACAAAGGGCTTGGACTTCAGGCTGAGGTAGAAGTTTTCAATCAAACCGTCTCCATAGAAGAAGCCCTTGGCCGCAATATAGCTTTTGGCTTGGCTGATCGTATCTTTGACCGACAAAGCTTCTTCACCTCCCGAGATCTTGCCATAATAATCCGCATATAAAGCCAGAAAATCGCGCAAATCCGAAATAAGCCCGAAATCATCCGGAAGACTGTTTAGCGTGTATTCCTTGTAGTAAATTGTCCCAGCGTCATAACCGGGAGAACCGCTATCAATTTGGCCATACGCCTGTACAGTGTCACCGATCATCGCTCTAATCTTTTCGGCGTTACTTTGAAGCCGCTCCGTCATTTTTCCGTTTTGAGAGAGCGCGATTGACGTAAAGGTTAGGGTCTTTGTCTCCTCGTCGGTCCCGTCACTTTGCGCCGCATTCGTAGCACCTTGATTGAGCGTCAAATAAAGCGTCTTGGTGTCTTTGTTCAGCAAGTACACAATGTAGACGCCTTTTTGCGCCGAGGTCGTAATTCTCGAATCAAAAACACCGATCCACGGGACATCTGTCCAACGACCCTTTCCATAACTCCCAATAACACTGTACGGTGAAGAGACCGGTGTCCGTTCTGTCAGCAAAGTCGGAATTTCTTTGGAGATGATTTCTCGAAACGGATTCTTAAAATTGTTGTTCTCTTTGACGGAAGATAAAATATCCGCATATTCATCCATCCATCGATAAACGAGATCGTGCAGTGTCATATCGCTCTCATTCCCATCAACTCTTGAGTAGTATAAATCCAACTTTTGGTTCACGACAGCCAAAATATCCGCGATGTCTTCTTTCGTCAACTCTTTCAGCAATTCCTGATTGAGTACAAACTGCTCTTTCCCATTCGATTCCCTTTTACGCGACAGATACCCTTTGTCGCTGATGCGTTTGAGCGGGTTCAGCAGTATGACTTCATATACGTCTTGCACAGAGCTCTCGTTGATGTTTTCTATCCGAGAATCCACTTTGATATCTGCTTTCAGTCCATGGCGGACTCTGTCAACATAGAACTCTCTGAAAGTCTCGGCCACCCTGTATCCGGGCGCCATTCCATTGCCGTCCATCAGGGAGAAAAAAACTTTATACAGGACTAATTTATATGAGCGGACATATCCGGCCAGGCTGTCCTCCGGCCCGATATAGTTCAAGAACTCTTGTTTCATATTCAATCTCCCTATCAGCGCCGCCAGCGTCCGATTGCTTTCCTGGTCACCCAACAAATCTTCCGCAAATGCGGTGGCCGCGGTGAAACACGCGGCAGGCCCCTTTCGAGGTTTTTCACCATTATACATGTTTTTTCCAGCGGACGCAATGGGGCGGCGGCGATCCCATTTGCGCTTTTCTTCCATTTATGCTATCCTATCCACAAACACATCCCGCTCCGCACAAGGAGCGGTTACGGAGGCGCCGCCATGATCCAACCCATTATGAAAGACGAAACCTTCCTCTCGCAAAAAGCAGAGCCCGCGACGCCTGACGATCTGCCCGTCGCTCAGGACCTGCTGGACACCCTGACCGCCCACAAGGACGACTGTGTGGGTATGGCGGCTAACATGATCGGTGTCAATAAGCGGATCATCATCTTTGACAGCGAGGGCAAGTACATGGTCATGTTCAATCCGGAGATCATCAAGAAGTCCGGGCCTTACGAGGCGGAGGAGGGCTGTCTCTCCCTCACCGGAACCCGGAAGGCCCGGCGCTGGCAGTCCATCAAGGTGCGATATCAGAACGAGCAGTTTCAGACCCGCTTCAAGACCTTCACCGCCCTGGCGGCCCAGATCATCCAGCACGAGATCGACCACTGTGAGGGGGTGTTGATCTGATATGGACTTCGACGCTTATATCGCCCGCCTGACGGGAAAAGACGCCAAGGACGCTTATGCGTTCGCTCAGCAGATCGTAGAGGAGAGCCGGGCCTCCGACGCCTGGTATCCTTGCTTTGACCGCTTCGCAGAGCTTTTGCGGCATAAAAACTCCCTGGTCCGCAACCGAGCGATTGCCATTCTGGCCGCCAACGCCCGCTGGGACAGGGAGGGGAAATTTGACGCGCTGCTGGATGAATTTCTATCCCATGTGACCGATGTGAAGCCCATCACGGTCCGTCAGTGCGTGGCGGCGCTGCCGGAGGTGGCGGAGGCAAAGCCGGAACTGATCCCCCGTATCCGGGCGGCGCTGGAGCAGGCCGATTTGAGCGGATATCCGGACAGTATGCAGCCTCTGATTTTGAAAGACATCGTGGCGGCTCTGCAGAGAATCGAGGAGTAAGCCTATGCGCATCATCATTGCCCCAGCCAAGAAAATGATCGTAGACACAGACAGTTTCGCCATAGACAGCCTGCCCCGGTTTCTGGAGCAGGCGGAGCGGCTGAAAGCTGTTCTGCAAACCATGTCTCCCAAGGAATTGCAGAGTCTCTGGAAGTGCAACGACGCCATTGCCAAGCTAAACGTGGAGCGGTTGGAGCACATGGACCTGCGCCGCAATCTCACTCCAGCCATCATCGCCTACGAGGGTATCCAATACCGCTACATGGCCCCCGGTGTGATGGAGGCATCCCACCTGGACTACCTCCGGGGACATCTGCGTATCCTCTCCGGCTTCTACGGCCTACTGCAGCCCTTTGACGGCGTGACCTCTTACCGGTTGGAGATGCAAGCCAAGCTGGCGGTTGACGGCTGCCGGGATCTGTACCAGTTCTGGGGTGACCGCCTGGCCCGACAGTTGGCGACTGAGACAGATTTCGTACTGAACCTGGCCTCCAAGGAGTACAGCAGAGCGGTGGAGCCCCATCTACCCAGGAGTGTCCGCTTTGCCACCTGCACCTTCGGCGAGTGGAAAGGCGGCAAGGTCATCGAGAAGGGCACTCAGTGCAAGATGACCCGGGGCCAAATGGTGCGCTGGATGGCAGAGCATAAAATCGAAGACCCGGAAAATCTCCGGGCCTTTGACCAGCTGGGCTATTGTTTCCATGGGGAGTTGTCTGAGGAAAACCACTTTGTATTTCTCAAACAGTCGGAACGTCCCCTTTGACGCAGGGTGGTTGTCTCGTCGTTGCTCTATGGCTCTGTCTCGTAGGGCCAGATCTTAATGCCGCCGAATTCGTAAATGTTGGTATAGCCCAGCTCTGCCAGGGCGGAGGAGGCCGTCTTGCTGCGGTTTCCGCTGCGGCAGTACACCAGAACCGTCGAATCCTTCTCCGGGATCACCGCGGCTGCGGTGTCCTCGTCGATGGCCCCCACCGGCAGCAGGACCGCATCGGGGATGTGTCCACTGTCGTACTCGTCCTGCTCCCGCACATCCAGGATGATGACCTCCTGGGTGTCCATCATCTCCTTGGCCTCCTCCTGGCTGATCTGCTGGTAGAAGGCCTCTTCTTCACCTCCGCCGCATCCGGTCAGCAGCAGGAGGGCGAGCAGGACAGGGATCATTCGTCTCATTTGAGCACCTCCAAAAGTCCGGCGGCAAGGGCCCGGTGGCCCTGCTCCGTGAAGTGTACGCCGTCGTATGCCATTGGGATGTCCCAGACCCCGGCATCGGCGAAGCGGACGCCCAGCCGTTCGGCCAAACTCCGACAGCACTGGGCAAACGTGCGGGAGTCGTCGATGAGCCGCTGGCTCGGCACCCACTCCCCGCGGCGCATCGGAGGCGGGGCAATCAGCAAAATATGATCCCGCGGCAGGAAAAGGTCGGAGAGAAATCGCTCCAGCTTCCCGGCGGTCTCCTCCGGGCTGTGACCTTGAAGCAGATCATTGCTGCCCAGCATGACAATCAGCAGATCCGTGTCAGGTGGAAAGCCGGGTGCCGTTCGGGGGATCTCCCGGCCATTGACCCCCATGTTGCGAACCGTCCAGCCGGTTTCCGCAGCCAGAATGTCCACCCAGCGGCTGCCGGCATCATAGCGCCCGCCCAGCCAGGAGCGGGGATCGTAGCCGTAGGTGTTGGAGTCGCCAAAGCAGATGACGTTCATTCCGTACTGCCTCCAATGTCTACCTGATATGTCCCATTGATCAGGGTGTACTCGACTCCGTATTTCCGGCACTGCTCCAACACCTCGGCGTTGTCCCGGATTAGGCTCTCCAAGGTGCAGTCCTCATCGTCCACCCTGCGTTCTATGGCGCTGGCGTATGTCTTGATGTCATGGTAATGCGCCCGGATGTACGCCTCGCTCATGACCAGGCAGCGGTATTGAATCTGGGCGCGATATGCCTCTTCAAAATCTCTGGCCCAGTCGAAGGGGATGTAACAGCCCTCCACAATGAGATTTTGCCGGTTTTCAATGGCCGTCTTGATGATCTCCCGAACCACAGGCCACAGGTAGTCCGTCAGCTCTTGGTCGCGGCTCTCAGGGATGAGGGAGGTATAGCCGCTCCGAATCAGTCCCATCTTCAAGGTGGTCAATGGAGAGATAGGGGTATCCGTATTTCTCCAGCAGCCTTTGGGCCAGAAGCGTTTTCCCGGTGCGAGACGCCCCCGCAATCAGAATAATCATATCGTTACACCACATTCTCCACGGTGCGTTTGCCCGGCGATGCAACCCCCGCGGCAATCTCGTCCAGCTTTTTTGCAATATCGGTAAAATCACAATCCAGGTCCAGCGTCTTTACGCTGATCGTATTCCCGCTGATCTGATAGTCATTGTCCGGCTGGACCTCATCGTCCGTTCCGGCGTACAGCAGCAGCCCCGCCACGCTCTCGTCAGGGGCGGCGGGCCAGTTTTTGACGTAGGCGAAAATCTGATACAAGTTGTTGGAATGGACCGTCCGGGTCATATAGGGCGCTTTCATCTGCATATTGTGGGCATAATATTTTGTGTCGATAATCAGCGTTTTCCCGGTCTCTCTGCTGGATAATACGATATCCGTCTGCATGGCGGGAAGCTGCGCGTCATGGCCGTCGGTGACCGCCCACTTGATCTGCGGCGCGTACGCCTTGAGCGCCGGGTGTTCCCTCTGATAGTAGCCGAGAATGAACTTCTCGTACAGCTTCGCCATGCTCTGGTCATCCAGATACTCCATCATCCTGAAGTCCCCGGCGGACTCCGTCTGGAGCATCCCCTTGAGGAGCATCTGACAGACGGCAAGAATCATGCGGTAGGCCTGATTGTTCCGGTCATAAGGGATATTCCAGTTGATGGTGTGAATATCCAGAGGGGTGACCCCGTCAAAAAAGGGCAGCAGCCTGCGCAGCTCCTTTTTCCTGGGTCTGGACAGGTTGGACCGGAGCAGCACAGACAGGGTGGTCTTGATGACCCGGTTTGGGTAAGCGTCGACAGAAAACTCATCGCAAGCACAGACCAGCTGTTTTTTCCGGATGGTCAGCGTCCTGATGGAAGCGTTGATTTCGATTTTCCCCCGCGGGACGGACAGCGCTTCCTCCCGCATGAGATACTGCCGGGTCAGCCCGCGCTTGATCTGGGTGGAGACGCCCCGGCAGAGGATGGCTGCCAGCAGCTCCAGCCCGTTTTCGAACTCCTCCGACGCCACATCCCGGTAACCCTTTTCGCGGAGCACCTGGAAGGCATAGGCCAGCATATAGTAAATGTTCTGGACCCTGCGGATCATTTGACGGCCTCCCGCAGGACATGGCTCCAGTCCTTGACCTTTGCCAGCTCGTCAAACCAGTACTCCCTGAGCAGCGGGATCAGCTCAAACTCCACCACGGAGCGCAGCCACTCATCATTGATGTTGATATTCGTGCAGAAATAGCTGTGGCCGATGCGGAAGCCCTCGCCCAGAGAATCGTCTTCGGTGATCTCTCTGTTCAAGCGTTCCACGGTCTCCACAAGGCGGTTGAATTTGATGTTGTTGATTTTCGCCTTGTACGCCTGGAACCCGGCGGAAGAGAACGCCGGCGGCATCTCAAAGAAAGCGAAGCGGCGGCGCAGAGCATAGTCCAGCATGGCAAGGCTACGGTCCGCCGTGTTCATCATGCCGATGATGTAGATGTTGCTGGGAATGGAGAACTGCTCGTCCGCATAGAGGAGCTGCAGCTCCACACCCCGCTTGTCGCTCTCGATCAGCATGAACAGCTCTCCGAAGATCTTGCTCAGATTGCCCCGGTTGATCTCGTCGATGATAAAGAAATAAGGACGGTCATCCTCGGCGGCCTTCCGGCAGAATTCGTAAAACACGCCTTTCTTCAAGGTGAATCCACTCTCCGTGGGCCGGAACCCCATGATGAAGTCCTCGTAGCTGTAGCTCTGATGGAACTGCACCATCTGTACGCGGGAGGTATCCTTTTCCCCCATGATGGAGTAGGCCAGCCGTTTGGCGGCGAAGGTCTTACCCACGCCGGGAGCGCCTTGGAGGATTACGTTCTTCTTGGTCAGAAGAAGAGCTCTGAGGGTTTGATAACGTTCCTCGTCCATATAGACGTCCTGGAGAAAATCCTCGGCAGTGTAGGGATCATAAGCGGCTGCTTCTTCCCCGGCATCAAGGGAGTCTTCCGGTTTGCCTTCGTCGAACAAAGCCTGCATTTTCTTCAAAAAGTCCGTGTACGGGGTCATATCGGTGAGGGTTTTCATCACATATTGATCCGGATGTTCCCACTCGCCCTTGTCCGTCCAACGGACCTTATGCGTGTGGCAAAACTCGCCCCGCTGTTCGTTATAAGCATATTCACCCTCAACAATACCGCGCCCTACGACCTTTTTCAGTCCCTTTTTGACAAAGACCACGTCGCCGGGCTTGATTTCATTGGCAAACTGCCAAGTAGCCAGCACTTGGTTTCGGTAGGAGCCGGTACCGCCGTACAACTCACGCATTTGGGCCCGCATTTCCTCTTTTGAGCTGTAGGCCGACAAATCGCCCATCCCCGGCCAGCCGATTGCCATAATGCCCTCGGCATAGTCGCTCTCCCAGTTGGCGGAACCGTCTCCCGCGGCGTAGAGCCAGTAACGGGTTGCGGCGGTGTCTGCGGCCAGTACGGCGTCGCTGGACTCCTTGGGGATGATCCCGTCAAAAATATCCTCCTCAAAGGAAATGTCCATATCATTTTGCTCAGCGATCTTCCGGCAACTCCGGCGGATGCTCATGGACTTATTGCCGGTTTGACCGTAGTAATACTTGATGTTCTCCAATGTTGCCCGCAGTGCATTGCCCAGCTTGTCCCGCCCGTAATCCTGACCGATGTGGGTGATGAAATAGGCGGTCAGCTCCGTATTGGCCTTCCAGCTATAGTGCTTTCCGCCCATCATGGCGGGGAACAGGTTTCCAACCGTAAATTTGTGACTTCCCTCTCCGAAACAGGGAACCTCTTCCCCCAGGGCTTTCACTGCGTCTTTGATCCCCAGCTCCCCGTCATACACCCGTTTGGCGTATTGATAAATTGTAGCCTCGCAGTCGTACTCATAGCCGATGTACTGCCGTACCCCGCCCTTGGAGTCGAGAAACTCCTTGAGCATGGTCAGATCCCTGTAATATCCTTTGGCCAGCTCCTCGGCCCGATCCGACATGACTTCATTTTTCAAATAGTCGAGCAGATCCCGCCGTGCCGCCGCCATGGAGTCGGCGTCCGCAAAGCATTTCCAGAAAGACAGTGCAATCGTATTCTGGTACAGATAGAACGCATCGGAGACATGAGTGCTGACCGTACTGTCTGCCCAGTCGGGGTGTGTCTGCCGCAGGTAGTCTTTATATTCGCCTTTGACTCTGGTAACGGTGCTTTGAATATCCATTGTGTTTTCACTCCTCGCCCAGCAGTTTTACGCATCATTCCATCTATATGATAATACACGATCCGGCGTATCCTATCAACTTAATTCTACAGGATCAGCGTATGATCTTGCGGAAGTCTCGCTGTTTCGATATGCGGCAGGATGGCCCGCCGCCGGCATTACTTGTCTCCTGAGCAGACAGCGCGCTCTTACCGGAAGTTGTTTTTTCCAATATCGGCAAAATATCTTCTATTATTACAAGCAATATTCTGTTGTATTTTTGCCGATGACGAGGTATAATATAGCTACCATGATCCCTGGAGGCTATGCTATGGAATATCTCTCTGTTGCAAAGACAGCAGAAAAATGGAACATTTCACAGCGCAGTGTGCGTAACTACTGTGCCAAAGGTCGTGTACCGGGCGCATTTCTCACCGGCAAAACCTGGAATGTTCCCGCCGATGCGGAGAAGCCTGGCCGCGCAAAGAGGAAGGACGCCGCTCCCGCGATGCTGCTGGATATTCTGAAGGAGGAACGGTCTGCAAAGCGGACGGGCGGAATCTACCACAAAATCCAGATTGACCTGACCTACAACTCCAATCACATGGAGGGCAGCCGCCTGACCCATGACCAGACCCGATATATTTACGAAACCAACACGATTGGCCTTATGGGTGAAAGCGTCAACGTGGATGACGTGATCGAGACCGCGAATCATTTCCGCTGTGTCGATCTGGTGATTGATGCGGCGAAAGCGCCCCTGACAGAAAAGTTCATCAAGGAACTGCATGCCATCCTAAAAGCCGGTACCACCGACAGCCGCCAGAGCTGGTTCGCTGTGGGTGATTACAAAAAAATGCCCAACGAAGTGGGCGGTATGGAAACCGCACTGCCGGAGGAGACAGCAGACAGGATGCGGGATTTGCTGGCGGAGTACAACAGCGGTCACGCAAAAACACTGCATGACTTGATTGATTTCCATGTTCGTTTTGAGCGGATTCACCCGTTCCAGGACGGCAACGGCAGAGTCGGGCGCTTGATTCTTTTCAAGGAATGCCTGAAGTATGGAATCGTCCCCTTTATCGTTGAGGACGATTTGAAGCTGTTTTATTATCGCGGCCTGAAGGAATGGGGACATGAAAACGGTTACCTCACAGATACAATCCTGACTGCTCAGGACCGTTTCAAAAAATACCTGGATTATTTCCGTATTCGGTACTGACCTATTCTTTGTCTATAGCGTGTTAAAACCTGATACATCCACATCATGAAGGGACCATCCAGATGTACCACAGCAACGTGGAGAGATTCCTCAAAGAAGCAACAACCCTTTCGACTGTGCCGAAGAGTTTGTTCTTTCTGGGACCGAAATCAATTTGCCTCATCCGTTTCCTTTTTTGCCCGAACCAGCAACATCATAGGCCGCCGCAATTCATCCTTCATACCTGGAATCTCCAGCATTTCCTCGGATGGCTGAACCTCCTCCACCACCTCCAAGGTAAATCCGCAGTTGAGAAGCCCCATGAGGATCTGCGTCAGGGTATGGTGCTGCTTGATCACGTCACATCCCAGAAACCGGGTTACCCGCTGTCCAGGGCGGTAATAATCATCCACAGGCCAATACTTGGGGGTTCCATCTTCCCTGTATATCCAGTCCTGGTGGACACCGGACGTAAAAACAGGATGCTCGATATTGAACAGGAAGGTTCCGTCGGGCCGCAGTGTCCGCCAGACATTCCGGAACACCTGCTCCAGATCCTCAATGTAACGCAGTGCCAGATTGGACACCACCACATCCCAGGTGCTTTCTGGGTACTCATACGTCTCGATTCCGCAGTGCCAGTACTGGATCTTCTCATTACGGTTTCTCCGCCCTGCCTCTGCCAGCATCTTCTCACTCAAGTCGATGCCAAGCACTTTGGCCGCCCCATGGTCCGCGGCGTATTTGCAGTGCCAGCCGTAGCCACATCCCAGGTCCAGCACAGCCATACCGTCCAGAGGCGGAAACAGCGGCTTCAGCTGATGCCACTCTCCGGCGGCTTCCAACCCGCCTTTGCTACGATCCATCTGGGCGTATTGGACAAAGAACACCTCGTTATCATACTCGTTGGGCATAGCATCTTCCGCCCTTTCCGCGAAAAGTAAAATTGTCAGTCAGTGCGAAATGATTGTGGAGTTCATTGTACCATTTCCGATCACAAGGCACAACTGCGATTCTGGCAACGGCGAAAAAATGACTTGCATCTCCACCCCAACAGAGCTACAATACCTTAAATTGAAAACCCCAAAAGAGCCCTTCCCTCCAGGCGCCGACACTCCTGCTGCACCTGGTCGAGAAGGGCTCTTTGACCACATATTTGACCACACCCAGCGCCGGAACACCTGGAAATAGTGGATTTAAGACCGCCAAAGAGTACATGAAATCGAGCGGAAAACAGCGGAAACCGCCACAAACAACCACAAAAAATTTACTTCAACCGTTTGGGAGCAGGATGCCGCAGGTTCGAATCCTGTCACTCGGACCATGATAAGTTGACAGGCCACCAAGGGAGTGGTCTGTCAACTTTTATATAAAGTAGTGAAGCAAACACTTTGCGCCGCAGTAATTTCACTGCGGTATTCTTGTTTATAGGAGGAAATTTTAATGAATGTGATACAAAAAAGCGAAGCAATCAAGGCTGGCCTTCGGAAAGGCTTCCAGGATGGCAGTTCTAAGATGGCTCGCCGCAAATGCTATGGGTATGAAGTTGGCCCTGACGGTGACCTGACAGTAAATCCTGACGAGGCTCAGGTGGTGTGCTGGATATTTGAACGGTATCTTGCTGGTGACAGTCTGGGGAAAATTGCTGCTGGTTTGGAGCGGCAGGGCATTCTCTCCCCCACCGGCAAGCCCAGGTGGAATCGTGAAGCAATTGATAAGCTGCTCTCCAATGAGAAATATACTGGGAGAGTAATTCTCCAGAAGACGATCAGCACTGGCGCAGTTCAAATTGAAAATAATGGCCTCACGGAACGGTATCTCTACACCGGTTCCCATGAGGCCATTATTTCTGATGAAATGTTCATAGCAGTACAACAGGAGAAACTCAAGAGAACAAGGGACCCTGAAAACACGAATGCTATGAGCTTCGCATTTTAATTGAGAGAAATCGGCGGGAGGTGTACAGATGAGGAATGTTACGGAGATACCTCCCATGCAGGATAATTTCCCTAATTTTTTAAATAATTTAAATGATTTGATATAAACGTTAATTTTCTTGCAAAGCTAGTGACAAAATTGTGGGTGAGGGATTGACTTCCTTAGAAAATTATTCTATAATACACATATATGTAAAGTTATTATCCTTTACATATATGTGTTATTACTGTAAAATTCCATGATTATGATCTTTTGGGCATGGCATAGAGTTTGATACATTACTATTTGAGGATTTAATCGCTGACATTATCAGCAATTTAGGTAGACCTTAGCCAAATGGCATATCAAAATTGGTTGATTCATTCGATCGAATTTTCTTGGTTTTTTATTTTTGCTATGATATATAGATAAGGAGCTTTCATACAATGGCAAATCAACAAAGGAAGAATGCGCTGATACAAAGAAAAAAAGAAAAGCAAAAGTATAGGAGTTGTTGGATTTTATATACAGTTTTAGGTTCGATAATCATTCCGGGTATGGTCATACTGTTTAAAGCAATTCAAGGTTATACCATACGATCAAGCGATGTGATGGCAGATTATGTCTTAATGGTTTATGCTTTACTTATTAATTTGTTTTGGTGTGGTATTGCAAATTTATTCAAAAAAGAAAAGAGTAAAGTTGTTGCTTCATCGATATTTGCATTTTTTGCAATTATATTCTCCGTTGGTACATACTTTTCTTATCTTAGTCCCACTAGTACTACGGACATGACAGCGAATGACAGATGGTTTTGGATATTGCTTTGTGCGATGACTGTAGTGTGGGTTGTAGACCTGACGCTCCATAGTAAGATAGAGAAGGACTCCTTTGAACCTTAAAAAACTTTTTGATTATTATGGAGATTATAATATGAAAAGAAAGCCGATTATAATATTTGGTGTGGTTGCCGCACTTTTAGCCGTTTACTTCTCTCTTGCCTTTTTGTCTAGAAACAATTTGCAGGAACAGTATAAAGCGGCTGAGGAGCTTATGAAAGACAGCAAATACGATGAGGCAATAGAGATATTTCAGCAGTTAGGACCTGAATATAAAGATTCTCTTGAGCGCATAGCATATGCCCAATTAGGACTCCGTTACAATGATGCCCAAAAATGTTATGAGAATGAAGATTATAAAACAGCCGCGGAAATTTTTGAAAGTTTAGGTGATTTTAAAGATAGCGACAAACTTGCAATTGAATCAACATATCAATATGCAATTATACTTTTTGATGAGGCACTATATGAAGAAGCATTAGCAAACTTTCAAGAATTGGGGGATTATCAATTGAGCAAATTATATGTTGCAAAATGCTCCCTTGAGTTACTTGATGAAATGCAAGACAGAATATATAATGAAGCTACTAAATTATATGACTGCCAAGAATACGATGCGGCATTACAATATTTTGAAGAACTTGGTGATTTTAAAGACAGTGCTGCTATGGTACAAAAATGTAAAGATATGGTTAGTCGCATAAAATTATCAACCACAATATCCGCTGGACAGCGGTATTCACTTGGCATTACCTCATATGGGTATGCACTTTCAACTGGATATAATCCTTACGGTCAAAGCAACATTGAAGGATGGAGCGATCTTCTTTCAATTTCTGGTCAAGGTGTTGTATCTATCGGCTTGAAGTCTGATGGTACAGTTGTAACAGCAGGTGTGGGACCTGGGGATAGCATTGATACGAGCGAGTGGAAAGATATAATCGCTGTCTCGGCAGGTGAGCGATATGTTGCTGGATTAAAAAATGATGGTACAGTCGAATGCCAAGGACATGGTAATGACGGGCAAACTGATACCGGTGACTGGACAAATGTTGTTGCTATAGCAACTGGGTGGAGACATACTGTTGGCTTGTGCGCAGACGGAGAAATTAAAATTACCGGATATAGAGCATCAAACCAGTTAAAAGAAATTGCAAATCATCAATCCGAATGGCAAAATATTATAGCAATTGCTGCAGGTGGAGGAGGTACTGATGCAGATATCGGTCGAGGACATACTGTTGGATTACGTGAGGACAAAACAGTTGTCGCTGTCGGAGATAATCAATACGGTCAGTGTGACGTAGGCAACTGGACAGATATTGTTGCTATAGCTGCAGGTCAATGGCATACTGTGGGATTACATTCGGATGGAACTGTTGTTGCCGTTGGCAACGATGGTAATAGCAATTTCAACACATATGACAATGCTTGCGCAGTTGACAGCTGGACCGATATTATTGCAATTGCAGCAGGAAGTGGATATACCATAGGATTGAAGTCAGATGGAAGTGTCGTTTACACAGGTTATAATGATAATGATAAGGGTACGAACATGGAGGATTGGAACAATATTCTGTATTTTGAAGGCTGGAACGCAGACAGAAGAGCTGTATTTTAAGCCATCACTATTGCCAAAGGGAGTCCAAAGAGGTAGAGCAACAGCAGTGTGTGGGTAATGTGAGAGCGGCCGAAAATAGAAATCGGGTAGAGTGCTGGATATTTGAGCAGTATCTATCAGGGAAAGAGTGCTGATGATTTGGAAGCGCAGGATATCCTTCCCCCCTCAGATTAGTCCAAACGGAATTGAGAAGCGATCGACAAACTGCTCTCCAAGATGTACTGGGCGGGTGTTGCTCCAGAAGACAATCAGCACTGGCGCAGTTCAAATTGAAAACGATGGCCTCATGGGTATCTCTATACCGACACCCATGAGGCCATTATTTCTGATGAGATGTTCATGGCAGTACAGCAGGAGAAACTCAGCCGCTCCAAAAAGCCGCAAAATCAGGTTGCCATGAGACTCACATTCTGATACAATGATAAAGATCTGGGGGTGTGCTGATGCGGAATATCACCGAAATACCTCCCTCGCAAGATAACCGCCCCATAATGTTACGCCATCTTCGTGTGGCTGCCTACTGCCGGGTCAGTACCAAATTAGAGGAACAGACCAGCAGCCTCGAGCTACAGAAACGGCACTATGCTCAGATAATTTCAGGGAATCCCAACTGGGAAAATGCCGGTATCTATTCGGAGAGGGCCACAGGTCTGAATTTGAAGGAACGGCCTGAGTTCCAGAAAATGATTCGAAAATGCAGGAAAAAGAAAATTGATTTGATCCTGACAAAATCCATCAGTCGATTCGGGCGAAATACTCTTGATATGCTGCGGTCGCTGCGTGATCTGCATAGCTTGGGGATAGAGGTCTATTTTGAGCAGGAAAATATATGGCTGAACGAGCAGCAAATACAACTCCTGCTGACTGCCTATTGTGGTTTGGCTCAGGCAGAGAGCGAGGATAAGAGCCGAAACATTAAATGGGGGATCAAGCGAGGGTTTGAAACCGGCAGTTCAGGTTACGCTGAGTTTGTGTGCTTTGGCTATAAGCGAGGAGGTTGGGGGCAACTGGTAATTGATGAGCCTGACGCTGAAATTGTTCGGAAAATGTTTGAGATGAGAGCCAGCGGATGTAGTCTGGGAACGATCTCGAATTGGCTTTATGAGAGCAAGATTCCATCACCAACAGGGAAAGCCCGCTGGAGTCGTGAAACCATCAGCAAGCTACTGAGAAATGAAAAATATACCGGGGATGTTTTGCTTCAGAAAACTTTCGTAGAAGATTTGTTTTCAGATAAGCAGGTCAAAAACAAAGGCGAGTTAGAGAAGTTTCTGATACATGAACATCACCCAGCAATCATAAGCAGGGAACTGTTTGAAATAGTCAATTAACTACACAAAACGGATTCCTAAATAGCTAACATAGAGCAAGTTTTTTACACCATAAACAAACCTCCCAGCTTACCCCAATGAAGGGGCTTACGGTCAAATCATTCTTCCGCAAGGGTTTCAGTAAAAAATCGATTTTGACCACTTATTGCATGCGGAGTGTCCTTATAGGATTTGAGTATCCTTGTGGGACACTCCGCATTATTTTTACTCAAAATTCTATACGGCGATCCGCTCCGGGGAGTAGCTGACGGCTACTCCCTTTCGATAAGGTAGAATAAGTTTCGCAAAAAGAAAAAGAGACATAGTTTGCAGAGC
>ERZ779637.578-NODE-578-length-22307-cov-6.528761_pt1 | contig 22307 bp, 23 predicted proteins | sample MGYA00514196_ERZ779637 | MGnify/ENA primary metagenome ERZ779637 (study PRJEB29562, sample SAMEA4376700) | mouse gut metagenome | isolation source: Cecum | study: EMG produced TPA metagenomics assembly of the A DSS colitis mouse model was used to assess the...
TTTCACAGAGGATAAGCCTACACTTTGTGCGAAAAATTTTTACCTTTCAGAGCTGTACAACAGATCATAAAATGTATTACAATAGTTCCGATATACCTATTACATCATTATTTGAGGAGCGTACCTTACATTATGGAAAAAACTTTAAAATTATATTACGAAGACATACATAAGACAGACTTTTCAGCCAAAGTACTGGACTGCATCAATCTGGCGGACGGTACTTTTGAAATCATTCTGGACCAAACGGCCTTTTTCCCGGAAGAAGGCGGACAAAAAGCCGATTCCGGCCGGATTACGGCCAGCCGTAACGAAGACAGTCCCATGGAAATTCTGGACGTCCAAATCCGTGACGACATAATCTACCACAAGACTGCTGCCGGACTGCCCGCCGGCACGGTAGTCACAGGACAGGTAAACTGGCAAAAACGTTTTGACTTCATGCAGCAGCATACCGGAGAACATCTGCTCAGCGGTCTGGTTCATACGTATTACGGATTCCGCAACGTGGGATTTCACCTTGGCGAAGAAGAAGTGACCCTTGATTTTGACGGTATTTTAACGCTTGAGCAGCTTCGCGTCCTCGAACAGGAAGTAAACCGCGCCATTGCTTTGAATCTTCCCGTCCTGATCCGCTATCCCTCCAATGAGGAGCTGGCCTGCCTGGAGTACAGGAGTAAAATAGAAATCCTGGGCGCCGTGCGGATTGTTGAAATTCCCGGTTACGACGTGTGCGCCTGCTGCGCCCCCCACGTGGACTTTACAGGGCAGATCGGCCTGCTGAAAGTAACCGGCGTACAAAAACACCGGGGAGGCGTACGGATCAATATCCTGTGCGGAACCCGCGCTCTGCAGGATTATACACAGAAGCAGAACAGCGTTTCCTCCATTTCCGTACAGCTTTCCGCAAAACCGGAAATGATTGCCGATGCGGTAGCCCGATTAAAAGAAGAAAATCTGCGTCAGAAAAATCGGATGATTGCGCTGCAGCAGCAGTTCTTACAGTTGCAGCTTTCCCAAGTTCCGGTGGAACAGGAAGATGTTGTTTTATTTTTTGACGACCTGGATACCCCGGCCATGCGCGATACCGTAAACACGCTGTGCGAAACCCATCCCGGATACTGCGCCGTTTTCACCGGAAACGATACGGACGGATACCAGTATATTCTTGGAAGCCTTCATCAAAACTGCAGGGAGGCCGCCGCGCTGCTTTCCGAAAAACTTGGCGCTAAAGGCGGCGGTTCGGAACGAATGGTTCAGGGAAGGCTTAAGGCTTCAAGAGAAAAAATCAGAGCTTTAAATCTGCAAACGCCCATGGATTAAATATTTCGGTTAAAACCACATAAAGTCATAAACCTGTGGGAAGGCATAGGAAACTTTTTGTATTGAAAATTACAATGACCTCAAAACAGAATGTTACTCCCATTTCAAGGTCATCAAAACGTACTTTATTCTCTTTTTTACCTGAAATACCCAACTCCGGATTCAAACACCTTCAAATCCTGTTCACCGTAAATATTCACGGCTACGCCCGCATCCCGTCTCTCCACATGCGCCATCTTTCCAAAGCACCTGCCGTCCGGCGACGTAATTCCTTCGATTGCACAGTATGAACCGTTTACGTTCCATTCCTCATCCATGGAGACATTCCCGTTAAAATCCGCATACTGGGTCGCCACCTGGCCGTTGGCAAACAGTTTGTCAATCCATTCTTTGGGCGCCACAAAACGTCCTTCCCCATGAGAAGCCGGCGTTACATAAACACCTCCGAGCTCCGCTCCCGCAAGCCAGGGCGATTTGTTGGAAACCACCTTGGTATAAACCATACGTGAAATATGCCGATTGATTGTATTAAACGTCAGAGTCGGCGAATCTTCCTTCTGTCCTGTAATCTCCCCGTAAGGAACAAGTCCCAGTTTAATTAACGCCTGAAAGCCGTTGCAGATTCCCAGCGCCAGACCGTCCCTCTCCTGCAAAAGCTTCGTCACAGCCTCTTTAATCTTCTCATTCTGAAATGCCGTCGCAAAAAACTTAGCGCTTCCGTCCGGCTCGTCGCCAGCGGAAAATCCGCCGGGGAACATAATGATCTGCGCTTCGCCGATCGCCCTTTCAAAAACCTCTACGGATTCCCGGATATCCTGCGCGCTCAAATTCCTGAACACTTTGGTAACAACCCTGGCTCCCGCCCGTTCAAAGGCTTTCGTACTGTCGTATTCACAGTTGGTTCCGGGGAACACCGGTATAAATACGGTCGGTTTAGCCACCTTATTCTTGCAGACATAAACTCTGTCGGTCCGGTAACACTCCGATGCAACAGCCTCCGTTCCTTTTTCAGCCTTGGTAGGAAATACCTTTTCCAGCTTTGAAGTCCACGCCTCAAGGGCCTCCTTCATGGAAATCGTAACATCTCCGTAAGTAAAGGAAGGAACATCCGTAACGCTTCCGATCAAAGTATAATCCAGCTCCCGCTCTTCCAGCAGGGCTAAAGTGTCCTCCGGTACTTCCGCAAGAATATTGCCCAGACCGTTTGCAAACAATACCTGTGCGTCAAGGCTTTCTTCTACCGCTACGCCCAGCTGATTGCCAAACGCCATCTTGGAAACCGCCGCCGCAACGCCTTTGGAATCCAGGGCATAGGCGGAAACAATCGCCTTTTCTTTCATGAGCCGTGCAATTTTATCGTAAAGATCCATGACTTTTTCATACATGGGAATGTCATAATCGTCTTTTTCAATTTCAAAGCAAACCAGTCTGTTCCCCGCTGCCTTCAGCTCCGGCGTCACAATATCGCCGTTTTTCGCCACATCTACCGCAAAGGATACAAGCGTGGGCGGAACGTCCAGCTCGTTAAAGGTACCGGACATACTGTCTTTGCCTCCGATGGAGGGAAGTCCGAAACCGATCTGCGCGTCAAAAGCGCCGAGCAGCGCCGCAAAAGGCTGGCTCCAACGGCTCGGATCGGATGTCATCCTGCGGAAATATTCCTGGAAAGTAAAACGAATCCTGCGGTAATCTCCGCCGCCCGCCACAATCTTTGCCATGGATTCCGTTACCGCATAAACCGCGCCGTGATAAGGACTCCAGGAAGACAGATACGGGTCAAAACCATAACTCATCATGGTCACCGCGTCGGTTTTCCCCTTTAACACGGGAAGCTTCGCCGTCATGGACTGGGTCTCGGTGAGCTGGTATCTGCCCCCATAAGGCATGGTCACCGTAGCCGCGCCGATGGAGGAATCAAACATCTCCACCAGCCCCTTCTGGGAACACACATTCAAATCCTGCAGGGTAGAAATCCATGCTTTCTTAACATCTTCCTGCTTTAAAGCCTCTTCCACGGCAGGAATCGCATACCGCTCAAAATAATTATCCTCTTTCGAAGGAATATCGACTTTTACTTTTGTTTCCTGATGGGCGCCGTTAGTATCCAGAAATGCCCGGGAAAGATTGACAATTTCCTTTCCTCTCCATTTTAATACCAGGCGGGGTTCCTGCGTTACTTCAGCCACCGGAACCGCCTCCAGATTTTCCTCTGCCGCAAAAGCCAGAAAACGCTGCGCGTCCGCAGGCGCAACCACTACTGCCATACGTTCCTGAGATTCGGAAATTGCCAGCTCCGTTCCGTCAAGACCCGCATACTTTTTGGGAACCTTATCCAAGTCTACCGCCAGTCCGTCCGCCAGCTCACCGATTGCAACGGATACGCCGCCGGCGCCGAAATCGTTACATTTTTTAATCAGTCGGCTTACTTCTTCCCTGCGGAACAATCTCTGGATTTTGCGCTCGGTAGGCGCATTGCCCTTCTGCACTTCCGCGCCGCAGGTTTCGATGGAAGCCTCCGTATGTACTTTTGAAGACCCGGTAGCTCCGCCGCAGCCGTCCCTTCCGGTGCGTCCGCCAAGCAGAATAATAATATCTCCGGGATCGGAATTCTCACGAATTACATTTTTTCTGGGAGCCGCTCCCATAACCGCCCCGATCTCCATACGTTTTGCCACATAACCGGGATGATAAATTTCCTTAACAAGTCCCGTCGCCAGACCGATCTGGTTACCGTAGGAGGAATAACCGTCCGCCGCGCCGCGGACCAGTTTTTTCTGAGACAGCTTTCCTTTCAGCGTATCCGCCACGGGAACCGTTGGATCCGCCGCGCCCGTTACACGCATTGCCTGATACACATAGCCCCGCCCGGAAAGAGGATCGCGGATCGCGCCCCCAAGACAGGTTGCCGCACCGCCGAAAGGCTCAATCTCGGTAGGATGGTTATGGGTTTCGTTTTTAAAAAATACAAGCCACTCTTCCGTCTCCACACGGTCGCCGTAATCCATCTCCACCGGAACAATCACGGAGCAGGCGTTAATTTCATCCGAAACCTCCATGTCCTCCAGTTTTCCCTCTTTTTTCAGCTTGCGCATAGCCATAAGCGCCAAATCCATCAGGCAGATAAACTTATCCTTTCTGCCTTTAAAAATTTCTTCTCTTGTATCCAGATAAATCTGGTAGGTGGTCTCCAAAGGCGTCCTGTAATACCCCTCGCCAAACTCCACATCCGTAAGCTCCGTAGAAAAAGTAGTGTGACGGCAGTGATCGGACCAGTAAGTATCCAGAACCCGGATTTCCGTCATGGTGGGATCCCGGCGTTCCTCGTCGCGGTAATAATTGCGGATATGCAGAAAATCCTTAAAGGTCATGGCAAGAGACAGGGAATCATACAATTCCTCAAGCTTCGTTTCTTCCATCCGTGCAAATCCGTCAAAGCTGTTTATATCCGCAGGCTCGTCAAATTCCGTTACCAGCGTCTCCGGCTTCACCATATCCGTCTCTCTCGAATCCACCGGATTAATGCAGTAAGCTTTAATTCTGTCAAATTCCTCCCCGCTTACGCCGCCGGTAATAATATATGTCACCGCCGTCTTAATAACGGGTTCTTCCTCTTCATTCAGAAACTTAACGCACTGTACTGCGGAATCCGCTCTCTGGTCAAACTGCCCGGGCAGATATTCTACGCCGAATACCCTGCCTCCTTCCGGAACGGGAAGCGTCTCCCTGTAACACAAATCTACCGGCGGCTCTGAAAACACCGTATTCAGCGCTGCCTCAAAGGTCTCGTCCGACAGACGCTCCACATCATACCGGATCAGAACCCGCACATCTTCGATTCCTTCTATTCCAAGATAATTCTTTAACTCTTCCTTCAGTTCCTTCGCCTTTACCGCAAAAGGTTCCTTTTTCTCCACATAGATCCGCTTTACGCCCGCCATGCCGCTTCCTCCAATTTTAGCTCTTTCAGCCTTTATTCTTCAACTGTCAGTCCTTTTAAAAGATATAACAGTTCCTTATCTACCGTATCCTGCGTAATGCCGATGGTCTGGGATGAAATTTTCAGACCTTCCAGCACAAACATTATATTCCTCGCCGTGCCCAGAGAATCTTCGCAGTAAAATTCTCCGCTTTCCACACCGGCCTCAATCAGCTTCTGGATGATCTTCACCGCAGAATCAAACTGTTTTTTTAAAATATTGTCTTTTCTTGAAATGTCTTCCGAAAAATGAAATTCATAGGTAGCCATTGTCAGGTTGTTCTTTTTACGGAGCAGTTCTTTTTTCTGTTCTTTTAAAAACAGCGCGAGAATATCCGCCGCCGTCGCATCATCCGGAATATTATTGGAAAAAACGTCGTCGGCCTCGGAAGCTTCAAGCTGCAAAACTTCCTGAAAAATTTCTCTGGTACTTCCAAAATAAAGATACAGACCGCCGCGGCTGATATCGCATGCTTCCACGATGTCCTTCATGGTCACGTTCTTAAATCCCTTTTCAATAAAAACCTTTCTTGCGGTCTCCAATATGTACTTTTTTTTCTGTTCCGATTTATCACTCATATAAGAACTCCTAACTCCTATGGCCTTCCCTGCTCCCGCCTCTAATTCGGACGCTTGTCCCAATAATCCAGTACGACTTTCATACGCAGAAAGATTTGCAGATAAATTCCCTCCTGCACCGCCTGATTCCACAGGTTGCCTTTCGTCATGCCTCCAAGCGTATAACGGGACAGAATCCCTTCCAATATATCAATGTCATAAAGAGTGGATTTTTCTATGATGCGCAGTTCATCCTGCGGAGTCTTCAATCGGTTCCGGCTATAAACATACGCATAATTATAATTCATCAGTTCCGACCCCGATAACTGGTTCACAAAACTTAACAGAGTCGAATCATATACGGGAAACGCTATGGAATTCTCTCCGATTCCCTGCCCGCCGTACATGGAATTAACCCTGCTTCCCGATACCTTTTCCAGCCATGGAATATAGGTAAAAAACGGTTCCACCAGCTTTGTGTACTTTTCAATTATTTCTTCTCTGGATAAATTATCTGATAACACTTTCATGCCTCCCTGATCCTGATTCTTTCCTGCAGTTTTTGACATGCATATACAATCATTCTATCATATTTTTTCAAAAAGTACAGGGAGAATAAATAAAAAACTATGATTTCGACTACTTTTTTCGGCAAATTCCCTGAATACGCTTGAAAATTATTTTTTTTCCTCTATAATTAATTTATATATAAATTATACATAGAAAGCGAGATGTTTTATGAAAAAATTAGCTTCCAACAAATGGGTCCGGGCTGCAATCCCGGCACTTTTATTGCACTGCAGCATCGGTACGGTATACTGCTGGTCTTTAATTAAACAGAATATTGCCAATTATATCGGCAGTACCCCCGGCCAGGTGGAATGGGCGTTCAGCCTTGCCATCTTTTTCCTTGGCATGTCCGCTGCTTTTGCCGGCGGTATTGTGGAAAAAGACATCCACAAATCTTCCCTGATCGCAACCTTCTGCTTTGCGATCGGTCTGGCAGGCACGGGCTTATGCGTATACTTCCGTTCCCTGATCGGTAACTACTTTTTCTATGGCGTCGTGATGGGAATCGGCCTGGGACTGGGTTATCTCTCCCCTGTCAAGACGCTGATGCTGTGGTTCAGTGAGCAAAAAGGCCTGGCAACCGGTCTGGCGGTAGCGGGCTTCGGTCTTGCAAAGGTTATTGCCAGTCCCATTATGACGGCACTGATCGGCTCCGTAGGTATCGTAAACATGTTCTATGTACTGGCGGTACTTTACTTTGTCATGATGTTCCTGGGACACCTTCTTCTGAAAAAGCCGGAAGGCTGGCACGAAAATACCGGCAAGTCCTCCTTTAAAGCGGGCAGCATACTCAAAAACCCGACTTTTATCGGTATCTGGCTGATGTTCTACATTAACATTACCTGCGGCCTTGCTTTAATCTCCCAGGAAAAAGATATTTTAAAGGCTATGGGCGTTTCCCTCGCCGTTATCAGTATTGTATCCTCCGTAACCGCCGTATTTAACGCGGGCGGCCGTCTTGGTTATTCCGCCGTTGCTGACAAGCTGAAAGACCGCAATACCATCTATAAAGTAATTTTTGTATCTTCCATCGCCCTTACGCTGGTAACGATTCTTACAAACGGCATTAACGGAGGTATCGTACCTCTTGCCATCGTGCTGCTTTGCGTCATCAATGCCGGATACGGCGGCGGGTTCAGCAACCTTCCCACGCTTTTGTCCGACAAATTCGGCATGGGAGATATCAGTAAAATTCACGGGCTGGCGCTTTCCGCATGGGCCTTTGCCGGTTTGTCCGGGAACCAGTTAAGCGCGTTTATCGTATCCAAAACGTCCTCTTATAATAACGTTTTATATGTAACGACTGTTTTGTATGTGGTAGCGTTAATTATCAGCTTTGTGCTGGTAAGACCTTCAAAAAAGACTGATTCAGATAAATAAGCTGATTTTTAGAAATATTGTTTTCAAATTAAGCAAAATATTTGTAGATTTATCCGGAATCCTGTAATATACTAGAGAAGTCTTAACGGAGACGTTAGGATTGCTAATTAGCAAAATTCCGGAAGAATTCCCCTTTTACACAATCGGAAACCCCGAAGGCAACTTCGGGGTTTTTGATTTGTGTTTTTATTGATTTTAAGGTAACGTTTCCCCGCCGTCATCTATGGATTTTTTTCTGTTTTTTTGATATAATTCAATTTAAAATATATACCAGACGGAGGTAACAGACATGATGACGCCAATCACAAGACAGGAAGCGCTGTCCCTATTACAGAAATACAACAAAGAACCGTTTCATCTGCTGCACGCTTATACGGTAGAGGGAGTTATGAAATGGTTCTCTTCTTTTCTGGGATATGAACAAGACCAGGAATATTGGGCCCTGACGGGACTCCTGCACGATGTGGATTTTGAAATGTATCCGGAAGAACATTGTAAAAAAGCGCCGCAGCTTCTGGAAGAAATCCATGCCGGTGAAGAACTGACCCATTCGGTCTGCAGCCACGGTTACGGATTATGCTGCGACATAAAACCCGAGCATGAAATGGAAAAGGTGCTTTTTGCCGCCGACGAACTGACCGGCCTGATCGGCGCAGCCGTTAAAATGCGGCCTTCAAAAAGCGTTATGGACCTGGAAGTTTCCAGTCTGAAAAAGAAATTTAAGGATAAAAAATTTGCTGCCGGATGCTCCCGCGACGTAATCCGCCAGGGCGCCGAACTGTTGGGGTGGGAATTGGACGTATTATTCGAACGCACCATAGAAGCCATGAAATCCTGCGAAGCGGACGTAAACGCGCAAATGGAGACAGTGCAGGGGGAATAATTACCGGATCAAATCCTTAATAACCTCTGATGCAAGAAGCAGACCGGCAGCCGGAGGTACAAAAGCCACAGACCCCGGAATGCTTCTTTTTCCATTGTTTTCATTCTCCTTCGGAAGCTTTTCCGCCGACTCCAAAGGTTGTTCTTTCGAATAAACCACCTTTAACGCGGTTACATTTCTCTTCTTTAACTCCCGCCGCATCACCCTGGCCAGGGGACATACGGAAGTCTGATACAAATCCGCTACCTCCAGTCCGGCTGGATTCAGCTTATTCCCGGTTCCCATACAGCTGATCACGGGCGTACCCGCCTCTTTTGCCTGCAGAACCAGCTGAATCTTGGCCGTTACCGTATCGATGGCGTCTATTACATAAGAATACCGTGAAAAATCAAACAGCTCCTTATTGTCGGGCAGATAAAAACAGATATGCGTTGTTACCGTACATTCCGGATTAATGTCAAGTATGCGTTCTTTCATGACCTCCGCCTTATAACGGCCTATCGTTTTGCCGGTTGCTATGATCTGCCTGTTCAGATTGGACACGGCAATTACGTCGTGATCGATCAGATCCATAGCTCCCACGCCGCTTCTGGCAAGCGCTTCCGCCGCATAACCGCCTACGCCGCCTATACCGAATAAAGCAACCCGCATTGTTTTCAACTTTTCCATTGCTTCTGCGCCAAGCAGCATTTCCGTTCTTGCAAACGCTTCCGATCTGTCCATCCCTGCTCCCGTCCCGTTTTACCTCTTTCCGAAACTTATTGATTACTTCTTAATTCCGTTATCATCTCCTGCACACTTTTGCCCGTAACCGGATGCCGTTTATAAGGCGCAAGCTCCATCATGGGAAGCAGGACAAAATCGCGGTTCTGCATATCGATATGCGGAATACATAATTCTTCATCGTCCTGAATCAGATCATCATAAAAAATAATATCGAGATCCAGAGTCCTGGGACCCCAGTGAACTTTTCGCTCCCTGTTTTCAGATGCTTCTATTTCATGCAGCACTTCCAGCAATTCTTCCGGAGACAAGTAAGTCCGGGCTGCTACGACTCCGTTCAGAAATTCTTCCTGATCCACACCGCCGTAAGGCGTGGATCTGATTATTTCGGAAGCTTTTTCTACAATCACTCCCTGATATGTATTCAGCATAGCCAGTCCTCTGTCAATATGCGCCTCTTTATCGCCTATGTTGGACCCAAACGCGATATATACCTCATGCCACTCCCGGCTGATTTTAACGGAAACGCCGGAAAAGGGCAGTCCAATCGGCGCCTTTGGCTTACAAATCTCCAAATCCAGCTTTTTAACCGGCGAAAAACGTAAAAGAATTTCCCTTGCCAGACGCTCCGCTACCGTCTCGATCAGCTGAAACGTATTCTCACCGATAAACTGATTCATAAAATGACATACTTCACTGTAATTTGCCGTATCCTCCAGGTCATCGCTCATGCCTGCCCTGCGGGTATCCGTATACAACACCGCATTTACATAAAAATCCTGTCCGTTCTCCTGCTCTTCCCTGTTCACTCCGTGATTGGCAAATACTTTTAAACCCTCAATTCTGATTTCGTCCATTGCGATACCTCCTGTTTTCATTTTCCTGCGCCAAGAATCGCTTCCGTCATACGAATCGCGCGCACATTTTCTTTAATATCGTGAACCCTTACAAACATACAGCCTTTCATTACCGCCAAAACCGTTGTTGCCAGAGTTCCCTCCAGCCGGTCACAGGCCGGAAGATCCAGCGTCAGTCCGATGACCGATTTCCTGCTGGCGCCCAACAGCAGCGGATATCCCAGCACGGAAAGCTCTTCCATACAATGGATCAGCTCCAGATTCTGTCCGCAGGTCTTGGCAAATCCCACGCCCGGATCCAAGATAATCTTATCGTCGGCAATTCCTGCTTTCTGCGCAATCCGTACGGTCAGCGCCAGATCAGCCGCCACCTCCTGCATAAAATCCTCATAAACGGCTTCCTTCCGGTTATGCATCAGACAGCAGGGCAGTCCGCTTTCCGCAATAATTCCGGCCATGCTTTCCTCATACTTTAATCCCCAGATATCGTTAATCATATCCGCTCCGGCCCGGATTCCATCAAGCGCCACCTCCGGCTTATAAGTGTCCAAAGAAACCGGTATGTCAAATTCCGCCTTTACGGCTTCAATCACAGGCACTACTCTCTCCGTTTCCTCCTGTGCGGATATCCGTTCATATCCCGGCCTTGTGGACTCTCCTCCCACATCCAGTAGATCCACTCCTTCTGCAAGCATTTTTTCCACCTGCTTTAACGCATCGTCTTTTTTCAGGAATTTCCCGCCGTCCGAAAAAGAATCCGGCGTTATGTTCAGAATTCCCATACAATACGTTCTGCCTTTTGTCTGAAACTCTTTATTTCCTATTTTCATGTTAATCTCCATGCATATTACTAATACTTTAATTTCATATTCTTTTTGCCCTGCTTCCAGTTGCAGTCCGCTTCCCTTTCGCACCAGTAACAGGGACGGCTTAATTTATCGGCCCGGTATAAAATACCGTCCAGACCGTTTCTGCCGCTTACGCTTTCATCCCTGTGAGCGCCTATCGCCGAAAGAACCGCTTCCGTTTCTTCCCTCTCAAATCCACATTCCGCTAAAATGGGCGGCGCCAGAAGAACGCCGGCCTGTTCGTGGGGAATTCCGTCCGTATACTGCAGGTGCCGGCCGATATCATGCAGCAGCGCCGCCGCGTAGATCAGTTCCTTATCGATCCCCGCATTCTCCTCCACATTCAGATGCCAGGCAATTCTGGCCACATCCAGGAAATGCGTCATGCCATGTTTGCAGAATTGCCGGTTTTGTTCTTCTTTTTCATTCCTGCGCACATATTCCCGGTACCTTTTATGCTTCAAAATTTTATTGACACGATTCATAAAAACTCCTCATACCCTGAGCATCCGGAAGAAACGCTCCTGCAGCGCCGTCTGCTTTGCAAACACGCCTCTTGCCGCCGAGGTTATCGTCCTGCTTCCCGGCTTCTTAACGCCGCGCATGGTCATACACATATGTTCCGCTTCCACCAGCACCATGACTCCCTGGGGCTTCAGATATTCCATAACCGCATCCGCAATCTGCCCTGTCATCTGCTCCTGTATCTGAAGACGTCTGGCATAAACCTCCACGGTCCTTGCCAGCTTGCTCAGCCCCACTACCTTTCCGTCGGGAATATAGGCCACATGCGCTTTCCCGTAAAATGGCATCAAATGATGCTCACAGGTGGAGTAAAATACAATATCCTTCTCCACCACCATCTCGTTATGCTCCACGGAAAAAGTCCGGCTTAAATGACTCCGCGCCTCTTCTGTCATTCCTCCGTAAATTTCCTCATACATCCTGGCGACCCGTTTTGGAGTCTCCCGCAGACCTTCCCTGTCCGGATTTTCACCCATCCCTTCCAAAAGCATCCTTACCGCGGTCTCTATTTTTTCTTTATCGATCATTTCCTTACACCTTTTCTTTTATCAACAGCCTCCCACAGCCGTCCCAGATAGGACAAAGAACCGAATGCCAGAATCACATCGTCCCTGCCGGCCAGAAGCTCCGCCATCTCCACCGCTTCCTCCACGCTGCCTGCCGCCGTTACGCTCGGATGATATTCTCCTGCCGCAACCGCCAGTTCATAAGCGGAAAGCGCCCTCGGATTGTCCGGCGGCGTCAGTGTAATGATCTGATCCGCGTAAAGATACGTCTCCGCAATGATTTTCTCATATTCTTTATCCTTTAATACTCCCATTATATAAATGATTCTGCGGTTTGTAAAATAAAACCTGACGGAATCCGCAAGTTTTTTTGCGGCGTCCTCGTTATGAGCGCCGTCGATCACAAATAACGGCCGCTTCGCAATTACGCTGAAACGTCCGCCCCACCGGGTTTTTTTAAGCCCTTCCCGAAGATCCGCTTCCGTTATGGGAAACCCCTTTTCTTCCAGTGCCTTTAAAGCTTCCAGTGCGGTAATACAATTCTCAATCTGACATTTTCCTGCCAGTGTAATTTCCAGATTCTTATAACCTCCGTAACTGAATTGCTGCCTTAAAATTCCGTATTTGACTTTTTCCGCCCTTTCAGGGTCCGCTACGGTAAAAGAACATTCCTTTTCCTGTGCCGTCCTCCGAAGGACATCCAGAACCGCCGCGTCCTGCCTGCCCGTAACCACACGGCAGTTTTCCTTTATAATACCTGCCTTCTGCACGGCAATTTCTTCCAGAGTTTTTCCCAGAACCGCCATATGGTCCATACTGACGGAAGCAAAAACGGCCGCCAGCGTATTGCCTATGATATTGGTAGAATCAAACAGGCCGCCCAGTCCCGTCTCCAGAATAACGATCTGACAACCCGTCTGCTTAAAATACAAAAAAGCCATTGCGGTCTCCATTTCAAACACGGTAGGATGAGCCATTCCTTCTTCCGCCATCCGGTCCGCCGCCTCTTTGATCTGCTTTATAAGTTCTCCCACCGCTTTTTTTGTAATCATTTTTCCGTCAACCTGAATCCGTTCCCGATAGTCACGGACCACCGGAGATATATATCGGCCCGTCCGGTATCCGGCCTGCGTCAGTACGGTAGATATATACGCCAAAACAGAGCCTTTCCCATTGGTGCCCGCAATGTGCACAAACTGTAAAGATTCCTGCGGATTGCCCAGACGGCTGCATAATTCCCGCGTAGCAGCCAGTCCCGGAACGCTTCCGTACCGGTTCATTTCTTCTAAATAACGCATTGCCTGTTCATAATTCATATTAAGCCGCCTCATATTTTTTAAAATTTCGTACATACTGTTATTAATTTCATGAAAAATATGTGTCTGCCATGTCATGCAGAACACAAAAGAACGGAGATTTCTTAATGAAAAAACTGATTCATAACTTTATTCACTGCGGTATTCTCGGATGGTGTATGGAAATTACCTTTACGGCATTGGATTCTTTCCGCAGACGCCAGTTCACCTTAAAGGGCATTACCTCCATCTGGATGTTTCCCATTTACGGCATGGCCTCCTTCCTGGCTCCCCTGTGCCGTCTTCTGAAAGGCAAAAACATCCTGGTACGGGGATTTGCTTATGCGTCCTGCATCTTTTTGGGAGAATACATCACAGGAAAACTTTTGAAGAAAAAAGGTATCTGCCCCTGGGATTATTCCAAAGCCAAATGGAACGTGGACGGGATCATCCGTCTCGACTATGCTCCGAACTGGTTTCTGGCCGGTCTTTTATTTGAAAGACTGATTCACGAAACGGATTCACAGCCATAAAAAACGACGGGAATCAGGCCTGAAAACCCCACTTCCCGCCGCATTGGTCTACGCCTTAATCCATATCGTCAAGCTCCCCTGCCGCCGTGCTGCCGATATCCAGCGTATTCAGCGTCCGTCTGCGCATCCTCGCCTTTTCCGAAGCGTCCAGAATAAAATTTTTAATCTCCTTCGACATGCGGATATGCTCCAGCACCAGTTTAGGATGGGTCGTATCTCCCGTAAAACAAACGACGGAACCCAGTCCGAAAATCCGTTCAAAAAAGCCTGCCGTAAGCTGTACGTCCTGTACCTTATACATATAACAGTCATTTTCAATTTTTTTAATGAATCCGGAGTTAAGCGTAATCATATCATCTTTTACCGTATATACGGTGAAAGTAAAAGGCAGGCCGAAAAACACCCATCTTTTTCTTTGTCTGTATGTGATTTCTCCCGATGCCCTTGTCTGGTCCATATTGCTGTTCCCTTTCCTTTGCTGTCAATTAAATGCCTCATTTTAACTATACCAGATTTACCGGAATATGTAAAACAATTCCACAGGTTTTTATTTTTTCAAATCATTGAACCTGTCTGTTTTTTGTGGTACAATACGTCTTGAAAGCAAAAACCGTAAGGGAGGTAACCCATGAACGCAGAAGAATGTATCAGAGGACGCAGAAGCATCCGCAAATTCAAAGAACAGTCCATAGACCACGCGCTTCTGGAAAAGGTTGTTGAGAACGCATCGTATGCCCCCAGCTGGAAGCATACGCAGACCGTCCGCTACATTGCCGTAGAAGGCGAATTAAAGGACAGGATCGGTAATGAATGTACCGATACATACCCCAATAACGGGCTTATTATTCAAAATGCTCCCATGGTTATTGCCGTTACCGTCATTAAAGGAAGATGCGGCTATGAACGCGACGGTTCTTTTACTACCCACCGGGGCGATACCTGGCAGATGTTCGACGCCGGAGCCGCCAGCGAGGCTTTCTGCCTTGCCGCTTACGAAGCAGGTCTTGGCACGGTTATTATGGGCATTTTTGACGAAGAAAAAATTGTCGGTTTATTAGATATTCCCGACGACAGGTAATTAATCGCCTTAATCCCCGTTGGATACTCCGATGAAGAACCGGCTGCTCCCAGACGTAAACCGGTATCCGACCTGCTGTCTTATAAATAATAAAATACAAAATCGAAGAGCGAACCACTTTCCTCTTCGATCTTTTTCGGAATCATTTAAACGAAACAAAAAAGGAGAACACCTATGCGTCACCTGATGAGCCCCCTCGACTTCACTCCCGCCGAACTGGACAACTTATTTGACCTGGCGGACGACATTGAACACAATATGCCAAAATATGCGCACGCCTGCGAAGGAAAAAAACTGGCGGCCTGCTTTTATGAGCCAAGCACCCGGACCCGCCTCAGTTTTGAATCCGCCATGTTAAATTTAGGCGGACAGGTCCTCGGTTTTTCCGACGCCAATTCTTCCTCCGCTTCCAAAGGCGAAAGCGTTTCCGATACGATCCGCGTTATTTCCTGTTTTGCCGATATATGCGCCATGCGGCATCCCAAGGAAGGCGCCCCCATGGTTGCCGCTTCCCATTCATCCATTCCGGTCATTAACGCAGGGGACGGCGGACACCAGCATCCCACACAGACTTTAACGGATCTTTTGACCATCCGGTCTTTGAAGGGACGTCTGCGCGATTTTACCATTGGACTCTGCGGCGACCTGAAATTCGGACGCACCGTACATTCCCTGATCCATGCGCTGGTCCGCTATCCGGGCGTCCGCTTCATTTTCATTTCTCCGGAAGAACTGCGGGTACCCGATTATATCACGGAGATGCTTCAGGAAAAAGGCGTCTCCTACGAGGAAGTTATCCGTCTGGAAGAAAGCATGCCGAATCTGGATCTGTTATATATGACCAGAGTCCAGAAAGAACGCTTTTTCAATGAAGAAGATTATGTAAGGCTGAAGGATTTTTACATACTGAACAAAGATAAAATGGCGCTGGCCAAACCGGACATGCTGGTGCTCCATCCTCTTCCCAGAGTCAACGAAATCTCCGTAGAAGTGGATTCCGATCCCAGAGCCGCTTATTTTAAACAGGTGCAGTACGGCGTTTATGTCCGCATGGCGCTGATTCTTACCCTGTTGGATATTCAAGTTTAAAGGAGGCCCCGCTAATGCTGAACGTTGGAAAAATTGAAGAAGGTTTCGTACTGGATCACATTGAAGCAGGAAAAAGCTTATCGATCTATCACCACCTGCAGCTGGACAAACTGGATTGCACCGTTGCAATCATAAAAAACGCCAGAAGTAATAAAATGGGAAAGAAGGATATTCTGAAAGTCGAATGTGACATTAACACCCTTGATTTAGATATTTTAGGATTTATTGACCATAATATTACCGTAAATGTGATTAAAGACGGAGAAATCGTAGACAAAATGCCTCTCACGCTTCCCAAAGAAATTAAAAATGTGATCCGCTGTAAAAATCCGCGGTGCATAACCTCAATTGAACAGGAACTTCCTCATATTTTCGTTTTGTCCGATTTAAAAAAAGAAGTTTACCGCTGCAAATACTGTGAAGAAAAGCTGGACAGACGTACTCTGTAATCACGCTCGGACAGGAAAGGATAACATATGAAATTTGATATGCACTGTCACACCAAAGAAGGCTCCATAGACGGAAAGCTCCCCCTTGAAGATACCATTCTGCGCCTGCGCAGTCTGGGCTATGGAGGCATGCTTATTACCGACCACAATTCATATAAGGCGCACCGTTTTTATCAAAAAACATTAGCGAAAAAATATCCTGATTTCGTAGTATTAAAGGGAATTGAATACGATACGCTGGATGCCGGGCATATTCTGGTTATTCTCCCTACGGGAGTCCATATTCCGATTCTGGAGCTTCGGGGACTTCCCGTAAGCTTACTGATCGATATCGTCCATCATTATGGAGGAATTCTCGGACCGGCCCACCCCTGCGGTGAAAAGTATTTAAGTATCACCAACACGAAAAGAGGACATAAAAATCACAATATCCTTAAAAGATTTGATTTCATTGAAACGTTTAACGCCTGTGAGCCTCCCGAATCCAATAAAGCGGCGGCAGCGCTTGCCGCACGTTTAAACAAACCCGGCGTAGGCGGCAGCGATTCGCACCGTTATAACTGCGTAGGACTGGGCTACGCGGAGCTTCCCGATACCATACGGACGGAAACCGATCTTGTCCGTTATATCCTGACAGTTTCGGATACCGTTACCGGCGGCGAATATTACACACATACCGCCAAACAGAAAATTGGCCGTCTAAACGACGTGCTTGTATATTCTTTCTGGTTTTATAATAAATTGTCCGCCGCTTACCGCATGCGCGCCCGCTACACGGAGCTTCATAAAATTTCGGCCTGACCCGGTGCAGGCCGAAATTTTATTATTTCTTTTTATCCCTGGCGGCTTCCTTCAGTTCTTCCAGGACTTCTTTAAACTTTCCGGAAATCATGCCCGGATTCCCTAAAATCTGACTTTTTCTGTAGGCGCTTTTGAGGAATTCCGCACGTTTCTCCTGTAACATAAGCTTACAGATATTCAGGCGTTCTCCAAGACTCTCCCTTAATTCCTCCGCCTTCAGTTCCCGCATCTGTTTTCTTTCTTCCCACTCGCTGGCCGAAACCGCAATCAGCACATCCAGACGTTTCTGTAAATGAACCAGTTCCGCTCTTGCCTTTTCCATTTTCACAAGAATATCCCGCAAATCCATTGCCGCCTTGAAAGAAAGCGTAAAATCACTGACGATATAGCCTGTCAGCAAGATTGTCACCGTTGATAAAACCTCCGACGGAATCATGAACGTAAGGCTCTCAACCGGTTTATGAATAACCTCCGTCATCAAAACCGTAAGACCGCCCCAGGCCAGCGTAGAACTTAAACAGATCTGCCCCTGGAAATTAAACTTCTGGTTGGAATAGTCCCAATACCGAACTTTAAACAAGGCCTCCATGGTTACGCCCGTCACATATTCCAACAGAGTAGCGCCCACGCAGCCTGCCAGATACGTTAAAAGCAAATGATCCTGAAACGGCAAGGAAACGACAAGCATCATAATCGCCCCCGAACCGTACAAGGGCAGAAACGGGCCTCTCATAAAACCCCTGTTTACAAAACAGCGCTTTTTCAAAGACACATAAGCCGACTCAAAACACCATCCGAAAAAACAATAAAAATAGAAAAAGAATAACCACTGAATAATCGTATAGTGATACATGAATTCTATCCTCCATGCGGCGGTCTCTTAACGGTATACATCGGCTTTTATACAAAGTTTCCCTTTTTTCGTCTCATAACAGACCCCCTGATAAAGAAATCTTCCGTATCCCCGTACCGTCACCAATTCGCCGGACTTTAAGCACCTGGAAGGACTTTCCGCGAGTCTTCCGTCTATGTAAACCTTCTTGTCCGCAAAAAGCTTCTGACTCTTTTCTCTTGCCAGACCGTAAAGCCTTGCCACAATGCCGTCCGCCCGCTGGGAGCTCACAGTTACTTCCTCCGGCTGCGGTTCTTTGACCGGGACCGTCAGTCCTTCCCGCAAAACCTCGCAGCGCACATGCGTATGTTTCACCTTGTCCAGCTTTTCACAAATAAAGAAAGACATCGCTTCCTGACAAAAAAGAAAAGCTTCCTGCTCCGCCACAAAAATATCGCCCATAATATTCCTCTCAATCCCCAGATGCATTAAAGCTCCCAGAAAATCCCTGTGTGTAAAATCGTCCGCAAACTTTTTAAGGAGAGGACAGATATGAATACAGACAATCGGAAAGTCTTCCTCATACCCCAAGTCCTCCGGACTTCCAAACCGGAGCATTTTCCGCTCGCAATCCCCGCGGCCGCCAAACAGCCGGTAAGACACATGGCCTATCTCACCCGCTGTTTTTAAAAATATATCCTGCTCCGCCAGACTCAAAAATCCCGTAAAAACATATATGTTTTGTGCATAAGATTTGTCCGCAAGATCACGGAACCTGTTTTGTAACTGTATTGTTTCCTTATCCATAATTCTCTCTTTATCCAAGCGCCACATCCAAAATCATCATCACCAGGAATCCGGCCATAACCCCGATCGTCCCGGCATGGGAATGTTCTCCCAGATGCGCTTCCGGAATCAGCTCCTCCACTACCACATAAATCATGGCTCCCGCCGCAAACGAAAGAAGCCAGGGCATGGCAGGCGCCAGAAAACCGGCCATAAGCACCGTAATCACGCCAAAAACCGGCTCCACAATTCCGGACAGGCTTCCGCACAGAAATGATTTCCAGGCTTTAATACCCTCTTTTCTAAGGGGCAGGGAAATCGCGGCGCCTTCCGGGAAATTCTGGATTCCGATACCGATTGCCAGCGCAAAAGCCGGCGCATAATCTGCAAATCCGCCTCCCTGCAAAGCGCTGTTTGCAAAAGAAATACCCATGGCCATTCCTTCCGGTATATTATGCAGCGTCACCGCAAACACCATTAAAGTCGTTCTTTTTAAGGAAGCATGCATTCCTTCCGTCTCTGCCGCGCCAACATGCAGATGCGGGATCAGTTTATCCATAAACATCAGGAAAGCGCCTCCCAGCAAAAAACCTCCTGCAGCCGGCATCCACCCGATCATACCGGCCTCCTCCGCCTGCTCAATCGCCGGTATTAAAAGAGACCAGACACTTGCAGCAATCATAACCCCCGCCGCAAATCCCAACATAACCCTCTGCACAGACTCTTTCATCTCCTTTCGGAAAAGAAATACGAGCGCCGCGCCAAGAGTCGTCATGAGAAAAGCAAATCCGGTTCCCTGCAAAGCCATCCATATTATATTCATATATTCCGCCTTTCGTTTAATTCCGCAAGGATTCCCCAAACCTTAACAGCCTATACAAAGCTGACCACTTCATTAGCGGGAGCTTTCGCTGTCTCCACACAGACTGCGGAAAGAACCGGCCCCTCGCCTTTATAATCTTCCCAATACTCTTTTCCGACCTTTGCCGTTACCTGAACCCAGCTTCTTTGCTTCAGGGAAGAAGCTTTTTCGTACCGGCATGCAAAACCCAGAAACGCCATATCGTCCGCACAACAGGTCATAGCCATTCTGCCGGGAACAAAATATCCTTCCGGAAATCCGTCGGGCAGCAGGACCATCGCCGTAAACCGAACGGTTTTGCCGATATACCGGTCCGGATGATCCAATGTATCCAGATACCAGATACCGTAACCTAAATCGTCCAGCTCCAGAAGTTCCGAATTCAGATCATAAGGAAGATCTTCCTCAAACAGCGTATCGATCTCCCCGTTTGAATCCTCAAAAATAATCTCTGCCTGCTGGTTAATCGCTTTTACATTACGTTTATAGGCGCCCAGATCTTCAATACCGTCGCACCGGTTAAAAATAATCATCTCGGATTTACGGAGCATTTCAGCCAGAAGAGAACGCATATTGGTGTAATATGCCGGAAATGTTGAAGCGTCAATTGTCGTTATCTGCTGTTCTATCCGCCAATGCCAGGGCAGCTTCATATTCTTATAGTTCCACATTCCGTTATATTCTATGATAATCCGCTCCGGTTTGTGCTTTTTCTCCAGTTCCACCAGATTAGCAGCCGTAAACTCCTCTTCGTCCTCAATCAGTTCAACAACCGTCCGGCTCTTTTTAAGCAGAGCTTCCTCATATTCTATTTCGCCCTCTTCGCAAAGTATCAGAAGCGTTTTGCCCTTTACCTGAAAATACGGCTGACCCAGCGTGTAGGTAATAAACTCCGTTTTACCGCTTTCCAAAAATCCGTTAATCATATATACCGGTTTCATTTTAATACCCGTGCCTTTCTTCGCTATTTCTGCTCAAACAAAGCGTTCAGCTTCTCTTCCTTCAGTCCCGATCCGATCACACAGAACCTTCCGGTTACACAGGGACTGCCTCCGCGCACATTGCTTTCACCCGGAACATAATCAAAGTAAATCCACTCTCCGTCCGCTCCCGGAACCATACCTTTTGCCCGAAGCACCATCCCGTACGTATCTTCCTGCTCGAGCGCTTCCAGAATCTGTCCGATTTGTTCCTTTGTATATACGGCCGGCGTTTCCATTCCCCAGCTTGTAAATACTTCATCCGCATGATGATGGCCCTCATGACCGTGATCATGACCGCAGCCGCAGTGCCCGTCATGATCGTGATGATGATGTTCATGATGGCACGCCTCGCCGTGATGGTGATGGTGGCACTCATGCTCCTCTATCACCGTTTTCAGCATTTCCTCGTCCAGACGTTCTGCGCCTTCCATCGTTTTTAAGATTTCATTGCCGTCAAGCTGTTCCCACGGTGTTGTTATAATCACTGCATGATCATTATGCTCTTTCAGCATTGCCACGCACTTTTCCAGTTTGTCCTGACTGATGCTGCCTGTCCGGCTTAAAATAATGGTTCCGGCATGCTCGATCTGATTGATAAAAAACTCTCCGAAATTCTTCATATACATTCTGCACTTATTGGCGTCTACAACAGCCACCGCAGCGTTCAGCCGCACTTCTTCCTTCGTATCGACGCCCTGCACCGCTTTCATGACATCCGACAGCTTCCCTACGCCAGAAGGCTCGATCAGAATCCTCTCCGGCTGATACGTATCCAGCACCTCCTTAAGGGAAGTTCCGAAATCGCCCACCAGTGAACAGCATATACAGCCTGAATTCATTTCTTTAATCTCAATACCGGATTCCTTAAGAAATCCTCCGTCCACTCCGATCTCGCCAAATTCATTTTCAATCAGAACCACCTTCGTTCCTGCCAACGCTTCTTTTAAAAGCTTCTTAATCAGAGTCGTCTTCCCGGCTCCTAAAAATCCTGAAAAAATATCAATCTTCGTCATAATTTTACCTCTTTACCTGTTTTCTAATTCTGTGCCGCCTCTAGTATTTTGATACAGTTTTTCCTGAATGTCAATATCCCCCGGCTTTCCACTCTTCCAAAATTTTATCAAGCGGAAGCACAGCCGCTTCTTTTTCCTCATTCCCCCCGCACACAATCCCAATCAAACAACCGTCTTGGTCGAAAACGCCGCTTCCCGACATTCCGGGTTTTACTTCGCAGTAAGCCCACAGCATTTCCGTTCCGAAGTCTTCCATATAAACGGAAGGGCTGCCGATAATTCCGTAAAATAAATTTCCGGCCGGATAATCTGCCGATCCCAAAATAAACAAATCATCTCCCGGCCCCAGATTCCCGAATTCCGTTTCGTTATACCGCACATTCCGGCAGCTGTCCACGGTATAATCCCCCAAATCGGAAAACTTTACTCTTAAAAAC
>ERZ779637.579-NODE-579-length-22305-cov-7.098337_pt1 | contig 22305 bp, 17 predicted proteins | sample MGYA00514196_ERZ779637 | MGnify/ENA primary metagenome ERZ779637 (study PRJEB29562, sample SAMEA4376700) | mouse gut metagenome | isolation source: Cecum | study: EMG produced TPA metagenomics assembly of the A DSS colitis mouse model was used to assess the...
TAGTGTAACGAATATAGGAGGCAACGCGTTTTATGGATGCACATCATTGGTGGAAATAGCGATACCAAACAGTGTAACGAAGATAGGAGAACGAGCATTTTACAACTGCTCATCACTAACAGAAATAAACCTGCCCAACAGTGTTACCTCAATGGGAACTGCCATATTCCACTCCTGCACTTCCTTGACCAAAGTGCATTTACCAGAAGGACGGGTAAATATTCTGTCGCAGTCCTTCTACAACTGCAAAAACCTGCAGGAAATTAACATACCAGATTCCGTTGAAGCAATCCGATCCCAGGCATTTTATAATTGCGAATCCCTGCGGGCGGTAGAACTGTCTCCCAAACTGAACGTGATCGAGGATTATGCTTTTTATAATTGCAACGCTTTGGAATCCATCGTTCTGCCTGATTCTGTCACAAGCATAGGAAAACATGCGTTTGAAGACTGCGATTCACTTGCAGACGTTCAACTGAGCAACGGCTTAACCAGAATTCCTGCATACGCCTTTAATCTGTGCGCGGCGTTAACTTCTGTTGTACTCCCCTACAGAGTTTCAGCAGTGGAAGATTATGCCTTTACCAACTGCACCCAATTGGCGGAAGTGACAATTCCCCGTGCGGCGGAAAACTTTGGAAGCAATGCCTTCAGCTATCCGAAAAAAATGACTGTTTATGGAATCGCGGGAACTTATGCGGAAACCTATGCGGAACAGATCGGCGCACGGTTTGTAAACCGTGAGGTAAAAGCGGAATCCGTACAGCTGAATTATTCGGAAATTACAATTAACCGCGGACAGAGTATACGGCTGGTTATGACCGTGACACCGGAAGATTTTACGGATGAAGTGGTTTTAAGGAGTATGGATTCCGATATTGCTTCCATAAACGATAACGGCGTTATAACGGCAAAAAATACGGGAACTACTACGGTTAAAATAAATGCGGGGGAAGCGGGCGCTTCCTGTAAGGTAACGGTTGTACAGCCCGTAACCGGTATCAGTCTGAATAAAAGAAATCTTTCGCTGGAAGCGCTGGATACATACAATCTCACCGCCTGGGTGTATCCGGACAATGCGGCAAATAAGAATCTGGTTTGGAGCACCTCAGACGAAGAGGTAGCTGTAGTCAGCCAAAACGGCAAGGTTACGGCGATAGGAAAAGGAACGGCGGTTATTACTGCGGCGGCACAGGATGGAAGCGGAATTACCGCAGACTGTACCATAGAAGTTTCGGGAAACGGATATATTTGCATGACGCCGGAAGAGCTGGAAAGTGGGCATAATTATCCGGTGAATTGTAATGACAGCTGGATTTATACGGTAAACGGAGCCGAAAGCTTATATGTAACCTTCGATGAAAGAACGGAACTGGAGGAAGGTTTTGATTATCTTTATCTGTTTGATTCCGAGGGAAACCAGATCGGAAAATATACGGGAAAGGAACTGGCAGGCCGGACAATTAAAGTGGAAGGCGATACGGTAAAAATAAAACTGGTGTCCGACAACGCAGGCTGCGAATGGGGATTTAAGGTGAAATCCGTTTCTTATGACGGTACAAAGATACCGGAAGAAAAGCCGGACGAAGTTCTGCCGGACGACATACCGGAAGACGGAATTCCGGAAGGGCTGTGGGTTGCAAAAATAAATGCGCAGGAATATAGCGGAGCGGCAGTCATGCCGGAAGTGCGTGTCTACGATGAAAACCGCAGACTGCGTCAGGGGACGGATTATACCGTAAGCTACAAAAACAACAAAAAAGTAAACGACGCCTCCGACCAGACCAAAGCCCCCGCCGTCATCATAAAAGGAAAAGGCAACTACACCGGCAGCGTTACCGCCGTCTTTGCCATCCTCCCCAAGAACCTTGAGGACACCGATATCCTGACGGAAGACCTGACAGCGGTCTGTAACGGCAAGCTGCAAAAACCCGTCCCGGCAGTAACCCGGAACGGAAAGAAACTCAAAAACAAAACCGATTTCATCCTCGAATACCCGGATACCGCGGAAGGAGCCTATAAGCTTCCCGGCGTATATACCATAAAAATCAAGGCAAAACAGGGCGGCGGCTACGCAGGGGAACGCACCGTGAACCTGACCATCCTGCCTGAAACCAGCGTGCCGGTGTCCAAACTGACCGTTGCAAGGATTCCTGCCGCAGCTTACCGAGAAGGCGTTCCCGCCGAGCCATCCCTGACCGTAAAATACAAAGGGAAAAAGCTGGAACAAGGCGTGGACTATTCCGTAACCTACCAGGATAACGAACAGGCGGGAACCGCCAAAGCGGTTCTGACCGGACTGAACGGCAGCGACTATTCCTACGTGGGAACCAGAATCATAACCTTTAAGATTACCGGAACCCCCATTTCCCGTGCGCGGATTACAGTGCGGACCGGGGAAGGATTAGAATATGACGGAACCGTCATAAAACCTGCGGTCACCGTAACGGCTTCCGCCGGAGGACAGGAAACGACACTGCGGGAAAACACGGATTATACCGTAGAATACGGAGCCAATGCCAAAGCCGGAAAAGGAACCGTCCGGATAAAAGGAATGGGCGGCTATACGGGAACCGTAAAAAAGACCTTTACCATAAAACCCTATAGCATTAACAAAGACAAAATCACCGTTGCGAACCGGGACACCCTGACCGCCGTTTACGAAAAAGCGGGAGCCAGACCGGAGATACGCCTGTATTTTGACGGAAAAGAGCTGACAGCTGGAACGGACTATACCATAAGCTGTAAGAACAATAAAAAGACCGCCGGCCGGGAGGAAAGCAAGGCTCCCACCGTTACCGTCAGAGGAAAAGACAATTTTACGGGAAGCCTCAGCCTGCCCTTTGAAATAACAAAGAAGTCTCTGGCGCAGGACATTCCCGACGCGGTTGTCATAACCGCGGCAGACGTAACCCTGAACAGTAAAGGGAATTACCGGACGAAACTGACGGTCCGGGACGCTTCGGGAAAGAAACTGACAGAAAAGAAGGACTATACGGTTACCGGCTATTACCTGGACGACGGAAGCGGCCGGGAGCTGCCCGCAAAAGCGGAGCTTACGCCGGGAACCGTACTGAAAGCGGTTCTGCAAGGAACCGGCAATTATTGCGGCACGGCGGAGGTATCCTACCGGGTAACCGGAAACAGTCTGGCAAAGGTAAGCTTTAAGATCAGTCCGCAGACCTACACCGGGGAAGAAATCCGGTTCACCGAAGAGGACATGAACAATCCGCAGATTCTGAAGGTAAGCGCAGGAAAAGGAAAAACGCCGCCTGTGTACGGAACGGATTATATCATCACCGGCTACAGCCATAACCGGGAAAAAGGCAAGGCGTCCGTAACCTTTAAAGGAATCAGCGACGCCTGGGGAGGAAGCAGAACCGTGACCTTCCGGATTACCTCGAAGAAAATGAAATGGTTCTGGGATCTGCTTGGATGATCCCGGAACCGCAAATAATAATAAAATATTTGTTTGACATATTCTTTGCAATTTCATATAATACTATCAGAGACGGAGCAATCCGTCATCAAAAATATTGTTCGCACACCGTCTGCGACTAATAAATATGCGGTTCGAAAATATTGCTCGCTTACCGGAAGCGTCTAATAAATGTCCGGTTTGAAAATTCCAGCCTTATCGCTTAGTCGATAAGGCTATTTTTACGGGGAGAACATCATGGAATATTTCTACTGTATGCGTGATGAAAAAACATCCCTGCTTTGGCTGGTTCCCCTCAGCAGCCGTGTTGAAAAGTTTCAGGCAATTTATGATAAACAGATTGAAAAGTATGGCAACTGCCTGACTGTTGTTATGGGAGAATATGACGGAAAGCAGGCGGCATTTCTTTTACAGAATATGTTTCCGATTACAGAGAAGTACCTTGACCATATACATACCCGCAATAACAACCCTGTACCCGTCAAATATGCCATACAGACTGAGATACGTACAAAAATAAAGCGTATACTGCAACTCCATGCCCGTGGAAAAAAGATTGTTTTCCCTGATATTTCAAAGCTTGAACGCCTGATGTTGGAAGAAGCCACGCTTGCTGAATAACCGCAGACATGGCTTCTGTTTTTTTACAGTTCCCTATAATCCCCCATATAGTGTTAGTACTAATATATCAACTTATTAAATTGTTTAATGGTGCTGGGTATTCGGTGTATTTAGATTGGATTAATGATCCGGAATCGGATAGAGGGCATGTGACAGATTTAACGGCTCAGCTTTTGCGAAAAAGGATGAGATTTTTCCTACCGGGTAACCGGAAACAGTCTGACAAAGGTAAGTTTTAAGATCAGCCCGCAGACCTACACCGGAGAAGAAATTCGGTTTACCGAAGAGGACATGAACAATCCGCAGATTCTGAAGATAAGCGCAGGAAAAGGAAAGACGCCGCCGGTGTACGGAACGGATTATATCATCACCGGCTACAGCCGCAACCGGGAAAAAGGCAAGGCGTCCGTAACCTTTAAAGGAATCAGCGACGCCTGGGGAGGAAGCAGAACCGTGACCTTCCGGATTACCTCGAAGAAAATGAAATGGTTCTGGGATCTGCTTGGATGATCCCGGAACCGCAACAGCATAAGCAGATAAAAGCTCATCCCCGTTTTCCGGCGGCAATTACAAGTGGGAAAAATAAAATCAATTGTACATGGCTTGAATCAATGATACAATAATATAAAAAATGTGTATGTGGAGAACCGTACAATGGATACCCGGTGTCAGCAGTTTACATCTCGGGAAACAGTCGGCGAAATGCTGGATTTCCTGGGATACAGGCAAAATTTATACGGAAAAACACTGTTGGAAAATTCCTGTGGAGAAGGGAATATTCTTTGTATTGCTGTGGAACGTTATATTCAGGATGCATTGACTCAGGGGTATACCACGGATGATATCGTTTCAGGCCTTGAAAGAGATATTTACGGAGTCGAGATTGTAAAGAAAACCTATGAAAAATGTCTTGCAAATCTGGATCAGGTTGCCGACAGATACGGCTTGTGCAAAGTACGTTGGAAGATTATCAGAGGGGATGTTTTAAAGTGCCCCTTCAATATTAAATTTGACTATATTGTGGGGAATCCGCCGTACATTTCCTATCGTAATCTTGAACCGGAAAACAGAGAATACATAAAACTGAAATATCGTACCTGTCAAAAGGGTAAGCCGGACTATTGCTATGCCTTTATAGAAAATGCAATTCATTATCTGGCGAAAGAGGGCAGAATGGTGTATTTGGTTCCCAATAGCATATATAAGAATGTGTATGCCGGAGATTTGCGGGAATTGATGCTGCAGTACATTGTGGAAATAAGAGATTATCCGAACCGGAAGTTATTTCATGACGCCATGACGTCTTCAGCCGTTATGCTGCTTCAGAATGGGAAATATATAGAAAAATTACGGTATGCAAATATTCCGGGGAATAAACAGGTAATGATTAATAAAGGAAATCTGGCTGACAAATGGATTTTTGATAAAGCGGGTGTTTCCCAGAATGAAGCATGTTTTGCAGATTATTTTAAGGCGTCGATGGCAGTTGCGACACAAAGAAATAATATTTTTGTAATTGATGACAAAATAAAAGAAGAGTATGGCATTGAAAGAGGGGCGCTGCGTTCCGCCGTGAGTCCGAGAAATCAGAAATACGGAAATAAAGAATATATCATATTTCCCTATATGTTGAGAAATCATAAAGTATTCAATTACAGTGAAGAGGCTTATAAGAAAAAATATCCGGGAACATACAAGTATTTGGAAAAGAATAAAGAAGAGCTTGATAAAAGAGCTGCTGATAAATCGGCAAAATGGTTTGAGTTTGGAAGAAGCCAGGCCGTTCAGAATATGAATAGGGAGAAGCTGCTGATATCGACCGTAGTTACAAATGAGGTGGATGTATACGATGTGAGCTGCCGGGCCGTTCCCTATGCCGGGATTTATATTATTTCAGACAAGGGATACGATTTGAAGCTGGCAAAAAAGATCTTAAAAAGCAAATCTTTTTTACAATATATCAGAGGAATCGGGACGCCCGCCAGCGGAAAATCTCTCCGCATTACTGCAAACGATATAAACGGATTCAAATTTTCATTGGATAATTTAGAGTAGAATTAAACAACACATGGGGAGCGCGAATGGACAGAGAAATTAACATAAAAGTTAACGCGAGGCATATCGGCCAGCTGGGGCGCGAATTGGTTACGGACTATGTGACGGCATTAACGGAACTTGTTAAAAATTCATATGATGCCGACAGTGAGGCCGTGGAAGTGACGTTTACGGATATGCTTTCAGGACAGGGAAGGATTGTGATTGCAGATACGGGCTGCGGATTTACGGCGGATGATATTGAGAATAAATGGGCGGTGATCGGCACGAACAGCAAGGTTAAAGCTCCATACTCGCTTCGGTATAAACGCAGGTGCGCGGGCAGAAAGGGAATAGGAAGGTATTCGGTCGAAAGGCTGGCGGAGCATTGTACTTTATATTCCTTTACAAAAAAGGAAGCGCCTGTCCGGTACTACATGAATTGGAACAGATATGAGGGGCTTGATTATAATGAATTAAAGCAGCGGGTAGAAATATTAAAAAATAACTCGGATTATGAAAGCGCGAAATATATTAAAAGGGTTGTGGAATACCTGCTGCTTAGTGATAAAATTGATGAAAAGTATAAGCAGATTATCGACAGTAAAATTCTTTCCGGCAATAAATTGGATTTTGTAATGTTTTACAGTAAGCGCATGCTGGAAAAGGTTGAAGAATTTTTATATCCGATTTGTGAAAAGTATATCGGTTTGGAAGAAAGAGTGGAAGATGTTAAAAATACCGTTACAGAACTGGAGGGCAGTGAAAAAGATTATTATTATCAAAAGCTGAAATTACTATACGATAAAAGCGGGAACAGAATGGAAGAGGAAATATGCACAGGGACGTTTTTGGTGATGGACTGCCTGCGGGATAAGTGGTCAAAAGAGGATATAGAGAAGGTTGCCAAAGAGTTCCGGCTTCTTGTATCGCCCTTTAAGGAAACAAGTAATTTTTCTGTTTATATTACAGCGCCGGAATATGAATTATATGAATTGAAGCTGCAGAATAATATATTGCGGCAAAGATATGCGAAGGTAGAGGCCGCCCTGACAACAAGAATAAACAATGGTAAAAAGGTTTCTGTTTTTTCCGCTGCGTATGTAGACCGGGAAGGCGCCAGCAAGGTATTTCCGGATGAGTGCAGCGATACATATATATGCGGAGATTTACAGGTAACAATATACTATTTCCTTCGTGATCAGTCATTAAAGTTTGACGGTTTAAAAGCTGCGGAGGCAAAAGAGGTGCTGGATGCGTTTTGCGGAGTGAAGATTTATCGCGACGGCTTTCGGGTCAGGCCGTATGGAGAGGAAGGCAACGACTGGCTTCTTCTTGACAGAACCAAAATTAAAGATCCCCATAGTTATCGTGTGGGAAACAATCAGGTAATCGGAGTCGTAAATATTAATTCGGACGATAATCCGCTGTTAATAGATTCAACAAACAGAGAGGCTATTATTGAAAACGAGGCGTTCAATCAGCTGAAGCAGATTGTATACAAATGCATTAATATCATTGAGAATCACAGATACGGTGAATATTTGGAGGAGAAGAAGCAGACCATAATTGCACAGGAGGAGGAACGGAGAAAACTGGAAAAAGACAGACTGCTTGATGATATCCGTCAGAAAAGGGAGCAGTTTACGGTTGCATTGCGTCAGGGCGATATCGGGCATGCCGAAAAATTTATGGTGCAAATTTTGGATACGGTTTCTTCGGATCAGAAGAAAGAGAAAAAACATTACGAGAAGACGAGAAGAGAGTATGAAAAGAAATTAAGGGAAAGCAATAATGAATTGCAATTGTATAAAAATCTGGCTGCGTTAGGAATATTGGCCGGGAGCTTCGGTCATGAGACAGATGATGCGATCGCGAGAATTTTATTGAATATAGCATACCCGAGAAAAAGATTGACCGCCGCCTTTCCCGATGATGACATGATTGCCGCGTTTGATGATTTGGACAGCGATATTCTGAGAATATCAAGTTACAGTAATTTGCTGGTAGCATTTTTGAAAAAGAAAAAGAGAAGCGAGGTTAAGAATCTTTCTTTTAAAAATGTTATTGGGGAAATTGTCGATTATTATAAATTGCTGGCTGAAGAATATGGGGTGATGATTGATGTTGAGGATTTGGAAGAATTTCAGTGTGAAATTTTTATGAAGCAGATTGATCTGGAATCTGTAATTATTAATTTACTTACCAATGCATTTGAAGCCTTAAAGGGAGTAAGGGGGATCAGAAAAATTAAAATATCAACATTTGCGTCGGAAAGCGGGTACACGGTTGTGGTTGAAGATTCAGGGCCGGGAGTGCAGGAAAACCTGAGGGAGTGGATTTTTGTTCCGCTTAATACGACAAAGCAGGAAGACGGGGTCGGTCTGGGTTTGACCATTGTAAAAGATATTGTAGAAAATTATTCGGGAAAAATAAACGTTGATATAAGCGAAATACTGGGCGGCGCCCGGTTTACAGCATTTTTTCCCGCAGCCGAGGTGTAATATGAGCGAATATTTGGGATTGTTTGTGGATGACGATATTAAAAATTTTGAAGCGATCCGGAGACAGTTGGCGTTAAAGAATATAAGTCTGCTGCCTTATGAGGAATTACCCGCTGATATTGAAGATATATATCAGCGTATATTGGATAAAAATGTTGATTTTGTGATTATTGATTATGATTTGGGTAAACAGGCCGTAAAATACACGGGAATAGACGTTCTCAAAAGTATAAGAGAGCAGGATGCTGAAATTTATATTATCTATCTGACAAATAAGGATTTTGTTGAAGACCATATAGGGGATTTTGACCAGACCGTAAAAAAGAAAGATCTGGCAAAGGAAATGGACAATGTTGTAAAACGTCTTGTCCGCGCTCTTTCCCGGGATCTCGCAATTAAGAATGAACGTGATATTAAAATGAATTATGAATTGCAGAAAAAGTATCTGGATGATCGTATAGCGATGCTGAAGAGACAATTGGAAAAGTGAGGATTGCATGGCGGAGTTTACTAAGAAAAAAAGATTTTTCAAATATAATGATGAGCGGTGCAAAAAATTTTTGAGCAGAGATTTTATGAAGAGATGCGCTTATTGTAAAATCAGAGAAGGGGATTTGGCCGGGCCGGACAGCTTTGAGAAAGACCATTTTATTCCTGTAACAAAGGGCGGAAGCGATAATTATGATAATTTATATTATGCCTGCGCAAGCTGTAACGGAAAAGCAGGAAAATCAGATAAACTGTCAAAAACTCTTTTAGATCCGTGTAAAGACGATATCTGGGGTATTCATATAAGACCGTCAGATAATTTTAAGTATAAAGAAGTTACAAACCAGGGTGATGAATATATAAAGACATTCAGACTGAATCGAAAATCTTATGTGACCAGAAGACGCATCATAGCGGAACACCAGAGGGAATTACAGCGGAAGCTGGCAGAGTACAGGGTTTTATGCGAGAGGGTAATCCGCAACACAGGCAGCAGGGATATTGGGCAGTTTTTGGAAGATGATATTAAGGAAATAGAGACTGTGTTGGAATTGGGAGCGAATTATAGAATGTCCGAAGGCGTATTTGACGAGGATATTGATAAGTCAATATATGAAACTCTGGCCAAGACGGGGGATGTCAGATGCGTGGACCGGGATTATGATTTATTTTATCAGATTGAAAATGGAGAAAATACATATCTTTGCTATATTGATATTGGCGAAATTGACTTTGGAGTGATCGGAAGGGCACAAAGGTATATAGCGGTAGAGAAACTGAAAATCTGGAAAAAAATAAACGAAACGGAAAAAATTCTGATCATTACATTTAATAAAAAAGATAATCATGTGTACTTTACCAGATTAGATGATATATTACAGTTAAAAGGTATAAACAATGCGGTAAAGTGCGGATATGATTTGCTGCAGTGTAACAAGGTGGAAGAATTGAATTGACAGACAATCGTGAGAAAGGCGGATTATCATAGATCGGCCTTTTCTTTGTTTTGTCTTTCCGTGGGAGGTCTTGTCACCCTCCCTCCAATGCGTTATAATTCTAAATAAAAAGCGAGGCGCTCACCATGGCATTTACCCATCTTCACGTTCATACCGAATACAGTCTTTTAGACGGCTCCAACAAAATCAAAGAATACGTAAAGCGTGTAAAAGAGCTGGGCATGGACAGCGCCGCCATTACCGATCACGGCGTAATGTACGGAGTCATTGACTTTTACCGGGCGGCCAGGGAAGAAGGAATCAACCCGATTCTGGGATGCGAGGTTTATGTCGCGCCTGGTTCCCGCTTTGATAAGGAACTGACCGGCGGAGAAGACCGCTATTACCATCTGGTGCTTCTGGCCGAGAACAATACCGGTTACGCGAACCTGATGAAAATCGTCAGCAGAGGCTTTACCGAAGGCTATTACTATAAGCCCCGTGTGGATATGGAAGTCCTGCGCGAGTACCATGAAGGAATTATCGCTCTTTCCGCCTGCCTTGCAGGAGAAGTGCAGCGCTATATTACAAAAGGACTGATTGATGAAGCGGAGAAGTCCGCTCTGAAATATGAAGAGTGTTTTGGCAAAGGCAATTACTTTCTGGAGCTGCAGGATCACGGCATGCCGGAACAAAAACATGTCAATACGGAGCTTTTGAAAATGAGCCGGAAGCTGAACATTCCCCTTGTAGCCACCAATGACGTGCATTATACCTATGCTTCCGACGCTGATTCCCACGATATTCTGCTCTGCATTCAGACCGCCAAAAAGGTGACGGACGAAGACCGTATGCGCTATGAAGGCGGACAGTATTACGTAAAAAGCGAAGAAGAGATGAAAGCTCTTTTTCCCTATGCATGGGAAGCGGTGGAGAATACCCAGAGGATTGCGGACCGGTGCCATGTGGAGATCGAATTCGGGGTGACGAAGCTCCCCAAATACGATGTGCCGGAGGGGTATGATTCCTGGACCTATCTGAATAAGCTGTGTATGGACGGACTGAAGGAACGCTACGGCGATCCGGACGCACCGGCCGGCGGAACGGGCCTTTCTTTCCGGGAACGCATGGATTACGAGCTGAACGTCATTAAGACCATGGGCTATGTGGATTACTTTCTGATTGTCTGGGATTTTATCAATTATGCCCGCCAGAATGATATTATGGTAGGACCCGGCCGCGGTTCGGCGGCGGGAAGTATTGTTTCGTACTGCCTGAAAATTACCAATATCGATCCCATCAAATATAATCTGCTGTTTGAGCGCTTTCTGAATCCGGAACGCGTATCCATGCCGGATATCGATATTGATTTTTGCTTTGAGAGAAGACAGGAAGTTATCGATTATGTGGGCCGCAAGTACGGTTCCGATAAAGTGGTGCAGATTGTGACCTTCGGTACCATGGCGGCCAAAGGCGTGATCCGGGATGTGGGCCGCGCCATGGACCTGCCCTATTCCTACGTGGATTCTATTGCCAAGATGATTCCTAACGAGCTGAACATCACCATTGACAGGGCGCTGCATATCAATCCGGAATTCCGTAAGCTTTACGAGCAGGACGAGCAGTTAAAATACCTGATCGACATGAGTAAGCGTCTGGAGGGACTGCCCCGCCATACTTCCATGCATGCGGCGGGCGTCGTAATCTGCCAGCAGTCGGCGGATGAGTTTGTTCCCCTCTCAAGAGGCTCCGACGGTTCCATTACCACACAGTTTACCATGACGACTCTGGAAGAGCTTGGCCTGCTGAAAATGGACTTTTTGGGACTCCGAACACTGACGGTAATCCAGAATGCGGTGAAAATGATTGAAAAGGATACGGGTACGGCGATCGATATAGACCACATTGATTTTGACGACAAAGCCGTGCTTGCTTCCATCGGCAGCGGAAAGACCGAGGGGATTTTTCAGTTGGAAAGCGTCGGCATGAAAAATTTCATGAAGGAGTTAAAACCGGAAAATCTGGAAGACATCATAGCGGGAATATCGCTTTACCGGCCGGGGCCCATGGATTTTATTCCCAAATATATAAAAGGAAAAAGCAATCACGCTACGGTTACCTATTCCTGCCCGGAGCTGGAACATATTTTATCTCCTACTTACGGCTGTATCGTTTACCAGGAACAGGTTATGCAGATCGTGCGCGATCTGGGAGGATACACGCTTGGAAGAAGCGACTTGGTGCGCCGTGCCATGAGTAAGAAAAAACAGTCCGTGATGGAAAAAGAACGGGCCAATTTCATATACGGCAACGAAGAGGAAAACGTACCGGGCTGCGCGGCCAAAGGTATCCGGGAAGAGGTTGCCGGGCAGATTTATGCGGATATGATGGACTTTGCAAAATATGCCTTTAATAAGTCCCACGCCGCCTGCTATGCGGTCGTGTCTTATCAGACGGCATGGCTGAAATACTATTATCCGGTAGAATTTATGGCGGCTTTAATTACATCTGTTATTGATAACTCAAAAAAAGTATCCGAGTATATTCTGACCTGCAGGAGTATGGGAATCAAAATTCTCCCTCCCGATATTAATGAAGGAGAAAGCGGCTTTTCCGTAAACGGGAACGGGATTCGATATGCCCTGACCGCTATAAAAAGCGTCGGAAGGCCGGTAATTGAAAGCGTGGTAAAAGAGCGGGATCAGCGGGGCGCATTTACAAACCTGAAAGACTTTATCACCCGTATGGAAGATTCCGAGATTAATAAAAGAACGATAGAAAACTTTATTAAAGCGGGCGCTTTTGACAGTCTTCCGGGAACCAGGAAACAGTTTATGAGCGTTTACGTGCAGATTTTGGAAAACATCCAGCACGACCGGAAAAATAATATGGCAGGCCAGATATCTCTGTTTGATATTGCAGGGGAAGATGAAAAAGAAAATTTTGAAGTGAAAATGCCCAATGTGGGAGAGTATTCCAAGGAAATGCTCCTTGGGTTTGAAAAAGAAGTGCTTGGAATCTATATCAGCGGGCACCCCATGGAAGAGTATATCGGCCTCTGGAACCGCTATAAAACGGCTTCCACGGCTGACTTTGCACTGGATGAGGAAACGGGCGCCGTCAGACTGCGGGACGGAGACAACGTAACGGTAGGGGGACTGATCGCCGATAAAACGATTAAATATACAAAAAATGATAAAGTCATGGCCTTTCTGCAGGTGGAAGATATGGTGGGAACCGTGGAAGTCATTGTTTTTCCGAAAGATTATGAAAAATATTCATCCTATCTGACAGAGGACCGCAAGGTTTTTGTTAAAGGAAGGGTTTCGCTGGAGGAAGACCGGGACGGTAAAATCATTTTGGAAAAGCTTACGGCTTTTGATGAAATTCCCAGGAAGCTTTGGATAAAATTCGCAGGCATGGAGGATTATAATGCACAGGAAGCGCATATGCTGGATATAATCCGCGATTCGGAAGGAATTGACAGCGTTGTCGTTTATCTGGAAAAGGAACGTGCCGGAAAGGTGCTTCCCCACAATCATAATGTTAAGGCGGATTCAGCCTTGCTGGAAAAGCTTTCCGCCGCGTTCGGAGCGGATAATGTTAAAGTGGTATAATCTTCTTTTTTGCGGTAAAAAAGATTGAAAATACAATAGAAATGCATTAAAATGTAAGCATCCGGAATGGGTGTGAATACTGACAGGAGGCAACAATATGGCAAAAGAGATGAAGACGATTGGCGTGTTGACAAGCGGCGGAGACGCACCGGGAATGAACGCCGCCATCCGTGCGGTAGTAAGAAAGTCCATAACGAACGGATTAAAGGTAAAAGGTATTAAGAAAGGTTATCAGGGACTGCTGAATGAAGAAATTATAGATTTGGAAGCCAGGAATGTTTCGGATACCATCCAGAGAGGCGGTACGATTTTAGGTACTGCGCGGTGTACGGAATTCCGCACGGAAGAGGGGCAGAAAAAAGGCGCCGATATATGCAGAAAGCATGGCATAGACGGTCTGATTGTGATCGGCGGCGACGGCTCTTACCGCGGTGCGCAGGCGTTATCCAGGCAGGGAATCAATACCATCGGATTGCCGGGAACCATTGACCTGGACATTGCCTGTACGGAATATACGATTGGATTTGATACGGCTATTAATACGGCGATGCAGGCCATCGATAAGGTTCGGGATACTTCCTCGTCCCATGAACGGTGCAGCATTATTGAGGTAATGGGAAGGAATGCGGGATATATTGCTCTTTGGTGCGGCGTTGCCAACGGAGCGGAAGACATCCTGCTTCCCGAAAAGTATGATTACAACGAACAGCGTATTATCAATAACATTATTAATAACCGGAAACGGGGCAAGACCCATCACATTATTATTAATGCTGAAGGAATCGGACATTCAACGTCTATGGCGAGACGGATCGAGGCCGCTACGGGAATTGAGACCAGAGCCACGATCCTGGGATATATGCAGCGGGGAGGGAGCCCCACCTGTAAAGACCGTTTTTACGCTTCAATTATGGGCGCCTATGCGGCCGATATTTTGTATGCGGGCAAGACAAACCGTGTGGTGGGCTACAGACATGGGGAATTTGTGGATTTTGACATTGAGGAGGCGCTGTCGATGCACAAGGAGATCCCGGAATACCAGTATGAGGTAAGCCGCCTGCTCTCCGTATAAATTAAATATAGAAAGGGAAATTATGATCACAAGCACATCCAATACGCGAATCAGGCAGCTTATGCAGTGGAATCAGAAAGCGAAAGCCCGCCGGGAAGATAAAGTGTTTATTGTTGAAGGTACAAAGATGTTTTTGGAAGCGCCGCAGAGCTGGATTCGGGAGGTCTATCTGGCGGAAAGCTTTTATGAAAAGATGCCGGAAGCGGCGGCGGGTAAATTGGACCGCTGCAGTTATGAAGTGGTAAAGGACAGTATTTTTCAAAAGATATCGGATACGCAGACTCCACAGGGGATTTTGAGTGTGCTGAAACAGCCGGAATACGTTTTGAGCGATCTGGGACTGATGAGACAATCAGGCCACCCGCTTGTCATAGTGATTGAGAATATCCAGGATCCGGGGAATCTCGGAACAATTATCAGGACGGCGGAAGCGGCGGGAGCAACAGGAGTGGTTATGAGTCCGGACACGGTTGACGTTTATAATCCGAAAACAATCCGTGCAACCATGGGGTCGATATACCGGGTTCCGTTTTTATACGTGGATTCTCTTTCGGATGCGATCCGGCATCTGAAACGAAACAGTATTCAGATTTACGCTGCCCATCTGAAGGGAGACAGAAGTTATCACGAATTGAATTTTACAAAAGGCACCGCATTTTTAATTGGAAACGAAGGAAACGGATTGAAGGAAGAGACGGCCGCTCTGGCGAACAGTTACGTAAAGATTCCCATGGAAGGAAGAGTGGAATCCTTAAACGCGGCCATTGCTTCGGCTGTCTTGATGTATGAGGCACACAGGCAGCGCTTAGGATAAACAGGTACGGAAAGAGGCAGAATATGCAGATTGGATTTATAGGACTTGGCAATATGGCGACCGCAATCATTGGCGGTCTTCTTTCAAAGGGAAACATAACGCCCGATAAAATTATTGGCTCCGATAAAACGGAAGAATCAAAAAGGAAAGCCGAAGAATCGTTTGGGATCCGCATTGCGGCGGATAACCGGCAGGCGGCCGAAGAAAGCGACGTTCTCTTTCTTGCCGTAAAACCGCAGTTTCTGTCGGCAGCTTTACAGGGAGTCAGGGACGTCATAAATAAGGATACCGTGATTATCAGTATTGCGGCCGGAAAAACCATTTCCTGGCTGGAACAGGAATTGGGAGAAGAACATAAAATTATCCGCTGTATGCCCAATACGCCGGCTCTGGTCGGCGAAGGATGTACCGGCGTATGCCCTAACAGCCTGGTAAGTGAAGAGGAGCTTTTCCGGGCGGTAGAGCTTTTAAACAGTTTTGGAAGGGCGCACATCGTGACGGAAGCCATGATGGACGCTGTCGTTGCGGTCAGCGGCAGTTCCCCCGCTTATGTGTTCCTCTTTATAGAAGCTATGGCCGACGGCGCGGTTCAGGCCGGAATGTCCCGGGCGCAGGCTTATGAGTTTGCGGCGCAGGCGGTGCTTGGCAGCGCCAAAATGGTGCTTGAAATGGGAAAACATCCCGGTGAATTGAAAGATATGGTATGTTCTCCTGGCGGGACTACCATAGAGGCGGTAAAGGTGCTGGAAGAGAAAGGATTTCGCGGCGCTGTTATGGATGCCATGGAGGCCTGCGTAAGGCGGAACAGAGAGCTTTAGGCAAAACTTGACAAAAGTAACTGTCTTTGATAATATAATTCTCGTAACAAAATTAATAATTTTGTAATATATGCAATGAAGTGGGCATAATATAGTAAGAACCCATGGAAATTGGAGGTAAGAGAAAATGTTAAAAGGCAGAAGGCTGCTTGTCCGTCTGAGCGCTCTTGCAGCGGCTTTGGCATTGTTTTGTGGGATAGGCATGACCGCTATGGCGAGTAGCACTAAGAATTACCTGGATACTTTAAACGGGGGTGTGGCACAGATTATTGATCCCAGTGTGAGTGATACGACTGAGATTATGAATATTACGCTTCAGGCACAGCAGGAAGCAATGAAAAAAATGGAAGAAGAGTCCACCCTTGTAATGGCGAACGTACAGAATACGTTGAATGTCCGGTCTGAACCTGACGAGGAGTCAGACAAGCTGGGCAAGCTGTATAAGGACTGCGGCGGAACGATTCTGGAACGGCGCGACGGCTGGACTAAGCTGCAGTCGGGAGATCTGATCGGCTGGGCAAGCGATGAATACCTGCTTTTCGGGCAGGAAGCGGAATCCCTGGCGTCCCAGGTCGGACAACTGCTGGCAACCACGCAGACGGAGGCGCTGCGGCTCCGTAAGGAACCCAGTACGGAGGAAGGTTTCTATACCATGATCACCCGCGGAGAAGAGATGGAAGTCATCGAAGTGCGTGATGACGGCTGGGTTTATGTGGATTATGACAGTACCAGCGGATATGTTTCGGAAGAATACGTAGACATCCATTTCCTGATTGATTCCGGCGAGACCATGGAAGCGATTAAAGAAAGAGAAAGAGCGGAAGCCGAGGCAAAAGCAAAGCTGGTAACCAATTACGGCGCGGCTACGGTAGGCGCGGACGATACGATGCTTTTGGCGGCCCTGATCCAGTGTGAGGCGGGCAGCGAGCCCTATGAAGGGCAGCTTGCGGTGGGCGCTGTTGTTATGAACCGTGTCAGAAGCGGGGCTTACCCGGATAATATTTACGGCGTAATATATGCTTCCGGGCAGTTTACGCCTGCCATGTCAGGAAAAGTGGATGCGCTGTACGTTTCAGGAAAAGTGAAAGACAGCTGTATTCAGGCGGCGCAGGAAGCGATAGCCGGTAATACCAACGTAGGAAGCGCGACACATTTCAGAAGAAATAACGGAACCAGAGAAGGTATTGTAATAGGAAAACAGATTTTCTGGTAAAATAAAAGGTAAACGGTGTTCTTATTTGACCGTTTACCTTTTTATTACATTTATTGCACGATAACGCAGTGTAACGTTTCAAGAAAACATTTGCAACATGCCTTTATCTATAGTAAGATAGACATAACAAAGGAAAAGGAGGCGGGTATCATGGAACCTACAATTGTCTGGTTAGTCCTGTTAATTGTGTTCATCGGAATTGAGATCCTGACTCTGGGACTTACAACAATCTGGTTTGCAGGCGGATGCGTGCCGGCATTTATTGCAGCGTTGTGCGGGGCGCCCGTGTTGGTGCAAATCCTTGTGTTTTTAACTGTTTCTTTGATACTGCTGTTCTTTACCAGACCGGTAGCGGTGAAGTATTTTAACAGAGACAGAATTAAGACCAACGCCGAAAGTCTGGTGGGGCGCACGGCGATTGTAATCTCAGAGGTCGATAACCTGGAAGGAATCGGACAGGTAACGGTTTCGGGGCAGGAATGGAGTGCACGCAGCGCGGTGGACGGAATTCGGATTCCGATTGGAGCTGTTGTTACGGTTCGTGCCATCAACGGAGTAAAATTAATTGTTGAAGAAAGAAAAGAGGGTTAAAGCATGTATATTCTTATAGTGATTGTAATTCTGATTCTGGCTATTCTTGCCTCATGTATCAAAATCGTACCGCAGGCGCATGCGTATGTAATTGAACGTCTGGGCGCGTATCAGGGAACCTGGTCGGTTGGCTTTCATATTAAGCTTCCTTTTTTTGATAAAATTGCAAGAAAGGTTGACTTAAAGGAACAGGCGGTAGATTTTGCGCCGCAGCCCGTTATTACAAAGGACAACGTAACGATGCGTATCGATACGGTTGTGTTCTTCCAGATTACGGATCCGAAGCTGTTTGCTTACGGTGTGGCCAATCCCATGATGGCAATTGAAAACCTGACGGCGACTACCCTGCGTAATATTATCGGTGAACTGGAGCTGGACCAGACTTTAACCTCCAGGGAAGTTATTAATACAAAAATGCGCGCTTCTCTGGATGTAGCGACAGATCCGTGGGGAATTAAAGTAACCCGTGTGGAACTTAAGAATATCATTCCGCCTGCAGAGATCCAGAACGCCATGGAGCGTCAGATGAAAGCGGAACGTGAGAGACGTGAAGCGGTGACCCGTGCGGAAGGTGAGAAGAAAGCCAACATCCTGGTAGCGGAAGGTGAGAAAGAATCCAAGATTCTGGCGGCGGAGGCTGAGAAGCAGTCGGCGATTCTGCGTGCGGAAGCAGAAAAAGAAAAGATGATTCGCGAAGCGGAAGGCCGTGCGGAGGCAATCTTAAAGGTACAGCAGGCTAATGCGGACGGTATCCGCATGATTAAGGAAGCCGGAGCCGATGAAGCCGTACTTAAGATTAAGAGTCTGGAAGCATTTGAAAAGGCTGCGGACGGAAAAGCCACCAAAATCCTGCTTCCCTCCGATTTACAGGGAATTGCCAGCCTTGCAACGGCATGGAAAGAAGTAAAAGACTGACGGAAAGTAACGTAATAAAATATAAAGCAAACCTTTCGACCGGCAGAAGTTCTGCCGGTCAAAGGCGTATAAAGGAGTGGTAAAGTGAATTTAAAGGGACGTCATTTTTTAAAGCTGCTGGATTATTCTCCAGAAGAAATAGAATATCTTCTGGATCTGGCTGCAGAACTGAAAGAAAAAAAGAAAAAGGGTATTTCCGTGGCGGAGCTGCACAGGGGCAAAAATATAGCTTTGATATTTGAAAAGACAAGCACCAGAACCAGGTGTTCTTTTGAAGTAGCAGCGCATGATCTGGGCATGAATACGACGTATCTTGATCCCTCCGGTTCGCAGATCGGAAAAAAGGAGAGTATCGCGGATACGGCAAGAGTCCTCGGACGGATTTATGACGGAATTGAGTATCGCGGATTTGGCCAGGATATTGTGGAAGAATTGGCCGAATATGCGGGGGTGCCTGTCTGGAACGGCTTGACCAATGAGTTTCATCCCACGCAGATGCTTGCGGATCTGCTGACAATCCGGGAGCATTTTGGAAAGGTAAAAGGAATTAAGCTTACATACATGGGAGACGCGCGCTACAATATGGGGAATTCCCTGATGGTAGCCTGTGCAAAGATGGGGATGCATTTTACGGCCTGTACGACTGAAAAATATTTTCCGTCGCCCGTACTGGTAACAAAGTGTGAAAGTATCGCAAAGGAAACCGGTGCAACGATTACCCTGACGGAGGACGTGAATGAAGGAACGAAGGGAGCCGACGTAATCTATACGGATGTATGGGTATCCATGGGAGAACCGGCGGACGTATGGGAAAGCAGGATTCGTGAGCTGACTCCCTATAAGGTGAATCGCAAGATCATGGAAAATGCCGGGGAAAAGGCGGTATTTATGCATTGCCTGCCTGCATTTCATGACTTGAAGACGGCTGTGGGAAAAGAAATGGGCGAAAGGTTTGGCTTTCAGGAGCTTGAAGTAACGGATGAGGTTTTTGAATCCGGGCAGTCTCTTGTATTTGAAGAAGCGGAAAACCGTATGCACACAATCAAGGCAGTAATGGCGGCAACTTTATTATGAGAACAAAGATATTAAAGCTTTTAAGGGATACGAAAGAATACGTGTCGGGCCAGGAACTTTGCGAAAAATTCGGAGTGTCGAGAACGGCTGTTTGGAAAGCGGTAGGACAGTTAAAGAAAGAGGGGTATGGGATTGAGGCGGTGCAAAATAAAGGCTATCGTCTTGTTTCCGTACCGGATGTGTTAAGCCGTGAAGAAATTATAAGCTGCATGAAGACAAAGCGGATGGGCAGAAACGTGGTCTATCTGGAGAGAACCGGTTCCACCAATCAGGACGCAAAAAGACTGGCGGAGGAGGGCGCACAGGACGGAACACTTGTAGTTACGGACTGCCAGGAGACCGGCAAAGGGAGAAGAGGACGGGGATGGGTATCGCCGCCGGGAATCAATATTTATTTTACCCTTCTGCTAAGACCGCAGTTCCAGCCGGATAAAGCGTCTATGCTTACGCTTGTGATGGCGCTTTCGGTTGCCCAGGCGATTGAGCGTCGGACGGGATATACGCCGGGAATTAAATGGCCTAATGATATTGTAATGGACGGTAAAAAAGTTTGCGGTATTCTGACGGAAATGACCTTGGAGGAAGAGTATATTCAGTCCGTCGTGATCGGAGTCGGAATTAACGTGGGACAGACTGATTTTCCGGAGGAAATCAAAGACAAGGCAACCTCTCTGGCTTTGAAGTGCGGTACAGGGACGGCAAGGTCATCACTGATTGCCGGCATTATGGAACGATTTGAAAAGAATTACGCATTGTTTGAGAAGAACCTGGATCTGTCGTACTTGAAAGACACTTATGAAACGTATCTGGTTAATAAAAACCGGGAAGTCCGCATTTTGGACCCGGCCGGGGAATATGAAGGCAGGGCGGAAGGAATCAACGAAAAAGGCGAACTGCTGATTGAACTTCCGGACGGAAGCGTCCGCAGGGTTTATGCCGGCGAAGTATCGGTGAGGGGGCTTTATGGGTATGTCTGAACAGAAAAAAGTGGTGCTTTGCGGCGCCAATGCTTACGAGCAGAAATATTATTTTAACGAGGTTTTTAACGGGATTCCCGAATCCGTAAAAGATGAGCTTCATATTATCTGCGTACTGTTTACGGAAGAGGTGGGTGGAATTCTGACCATTGTATTTGAAGAGGACGGTACGCTGGCTCTGGAGACGCAGGCGGCGGAAGACGATTACCTTTATGACGAAATCGGCAGCGGTCTGCTGGTAAATGAGATCCGGCGCAAAAGGCAGGAACTGTTAGAATCGCTGTGTTTATACTACCGTGTTTTTGTGCTGCACGAAGATGTAAGCGCGATATTGGATGATCAGGAGTAAAGGAGTGTGCACATGAAAAATAAAATATTAGTGATTGATGTGGGGAATACGAACATTACGTTTGGCGTATACGAAGATAAAAAGCTCTGTACGACTTTTCGAATGATGAGTAAAATGGCGCGCACCTCGGACGAATACGGCGTACTCATCCGGGAGCTTCTGCACAGTAACAAGATCGATCAAAAGGACATTGAAGGGACCATAATCGCAAGCGTAGTGCCAAACGTCATGCATGCCCTTACCGGAGCTATCGTGCGGTATGTGGGCAACGCTCCTGTGATTGTGGGGCCGGGTGTAAAAACAGGTATCAAAATTATTACCGATAATCCAAGGGAAATAGGCCCCGACCGTATTGTGGACGCCGTGGCGGCCTATGAAATATACGGAGGTCCCGTACTGGTTCTTGATTTCGGAACGGCGACTACGTATGATTATGTAACAAAAGACGGAAGCTTTGCCGCCGGTATTACGGCTCCCGGTATCCGTACCAGCGCGAAGGCTTTGTGGGAAGATACGGCGAAGCTGCCTGAAATTGAAATTATGAAACCAAAGTCCATCCTGGCCCAGGAGACAATTTCGAGTATGCAGGCAGGGCTTGTATACGGACAGATCGGGCAGACAGAGTATATTATCGGCAAAGTAAAGGAAGAAACGGGACTGGCTGATTTAAAAGTCGTCGCCACCGGAGGACTGGGAAGGATTATTTCTGACGAAACGGATATGATTGACTATTATGACAGCTCTTTAACGCTGGAGGGGCTGCGTATTATTTATTACAAGAACCGCAAATCATAAGAAAAGGGCAGGCGGATATGCAGGAACTTAAAATCGGAAGTGTTACGA
>ERZ779637.581-NODE-581-length-22280-cov-11.739168_pt1 | contig 22280 bp, 28 predicted proteins | sample MGYA00514196_ERZ779637 | MGnify/ENA primary metagenome ERZ779637 (study PRJEB29562, sample SAMEA4376700) | mouse gut metagenome | isolation source: Cecum | study: EMG produced TPA metagenomics assembly of the A DSS colitis mouse model was used to assess the...
AGGTCTACGACGATGCGCAGGTCCGCGGCGATGCGGAGGTCTGCGGCCATGCGGATGTCTGTGGCAATGCAGAAATATTACAGGCAAGGCATTTACTTGTAATTGGACCGGCTGGCAGCAGAAATAGTTTCACAACATTTTTTAGAAACAAAGATAATGGGATCACAGTTAAGTGCGGATGTTTTTTGGGAAGGATTAATAAATTTATTGAAAAAGTACAGGAGACTCACGGAGAAAACAGATATGCACTCGTGTACCAGGCAGCAGTGGAAGTTGCTAAGATACATATTGATTTATCTGGACAGGAGGCAGCAGGTATAGAAGGGAGTGAAGAACACTGAGTAGAGTATTACCGGTATTATTTAATACAGATATGGTTCGTGCGATACTGGACGGAAGAAAGACAGCTACAAGACGTGTAGTACGGTACAAATATAGCAATACAGAAATGAATATGCATACTGAGATTTAGATAAGGGGAGGGGGAGGGTAACGGGATGCTTGTGTATGAATACGATGAAAATGAAGGGTTCCGGTCGTATGTTGATAAGTACTGTAAGAAACGCGGAATCACTGTAGACCAGGCGTTAGGACATAAAATCGTTGAGTACGTATGCTTGATGTACAAATACGAAAGATAAAATAAATAGGCGGTACGCCACTCGCCAAAGTCATCGTATCGCCTTACCGCTTAAGGGTATCATATCATAACAGTGATCCTTAAGCAATAACAAAAGAGGAGGGTTACTATGTGTATGACAAAAAATGATCTGATCAATGATATTATTGCCAGTCTGTCTGTAACGATTGACAAAGAGCAGACGGATATGATAAAGGCTGTATTTATCGTAAAGATGCAAGCGTACGATATTCATGAGATTAATACGCTTCCTTCCGTAGAGGTTGTCGATAACGACTATATATTAAAACGATTCACGGTCGATATGCTGGCGAAGGGCGTTAAAGAAAGCAGTATCAAAACGTATATAAATGCCGTGAGGCCATTTCTGGATTATGCTGGCGTCGGTTTTACAGAAATTACAGCGCAGCATGTCACTGACTACATGGCAATCAAAAAGGTATCTGTAAATGCGTTAGGCAGGAAAAATACGCAGAATTACGTAGCTGGAATATGCAGGATGCTGTTCGTATTTTTTCAATGGGCCTACAGGAAACGGCACATTAGGGAAGATATCATGCGTGATGTCGATCGAATCCGTGCAAAGCAAAAGAAAAAGGACCGTATCACGCCGGAGGAGATAGAGAGCATTGTAAAAGCAATCGGGAAGAGAGCGGGCGTGCACTGTGTAACGACAGTACATATTTACCGGAAAACGTTTGCCAGCGAAACATATAAGCGGACAGGAAATATAAAAATGGTGTCTATCTTATTAGGGCATTCTTCTACGGCGATCACAGAGAAATATTACTTGATCGACGATATGAAGGATATTGAATATCAGGCACTGTACGTAGCATGACAATATGAGGAGGGCGCGCAGAATGCGATTGGATGAAAAAGAGGCGAGAAAGAAAAAAGAATATCTCAGGGGTTACGAGAAAACAGTTAGGCGGATGGAGCGTAGTAAGCTTAGATTGCAGGAAGTGCAGATGAGCCGGATATGCCCTGCAATCATAAAGGACGGAATGCCGCACGCGCATACTCCCAGCGATCTGTCATCCTATGCGGTCGTCCTGAACAGGGCGGAAGAAGAACTCCAAGAATCGGAGATCCGTTGTGCGGAAAAGTATAAGGAAATACGCGACAGGATCGAAGAACTCGAAGACGAAAATGAAAAGAAGGTTTTGACATACCGTTACTTAGCTTTACTGAAATGGATCGACATACGAGAGAAAATGGGGTACAGCAGGCAGCATGTATACAGAGTTCACGAGAGGGCCCTAAAAAATTTTAAAGATGTTACATAATGTTACACAATGTTACATTTTGATGTGATATAATGTATTCGGTGGAAGGAAGAGCATCAGAGCAGTCTGGTGCTTTTCGTATTCAAAACAAATGAATGAGAGGTGGTGATATTGCCGAGGAAACGGAGTCCGAACCGTGACAGGGCATATGAAATCTACAAGGAACACGGTGGGAAGATCACAAACAGAGAAATAGCAAATCTTCTGGGCGAAGATGAAAAAGTGGTCGCGGTCTGGAAGGGTAGGGATAAATGGAATGATGTACAACGATCAGAGAAAAGTTGTACAACGAATAAAAAAGGCGGTCAGCCCGGTAATAAAAATGCTGTCGGACACGGCGCGCCGAAACGGAATAATAACGCAGAGAAGCATGGTCTCTTTCGGAAATACCTTCCGGAAGAGACTTTTTCTATCATACAAGAGATGTCTCGCGATCCCTTGGACGTTCTATGGGATCAGATACAGATCGCGTATGCGGCGATCATCCGTGCACAGCAGATCATGTATGTACGGGATCGGGAGGATAAGACGATCGAAAAGATCGAAGAGAAAACAGGAAATGTCCTCGGTGAAAGCTGGGAGGTACAACAGGCTTGGGATAAGCACGCTAATTTCCTGAAATCGCAGGCGCGCGCTCAGAGTGAGCTCAGGAGCATGATCAAACAGTACAATGAACTGTTGCACGATAACTGGGATCTTGTGACGGAGGAACAGAAGGCCCGTGTGAAGAAACTGGAGGCGGAGACAGAACGGATCAGAAATAGCGGAAAAGAAGGAAATGAGGATGATGGAGTTGAGATCATAAATGACTGTCCAGCGCGAAAAGAAACAAATACGGATCAGTGATATCATCATATCGAAGTATCAGGATATCTTTAATGATACAACGTACAAACACATAATCCTGACATCCGGCAGGGCCGGTACGAAGTCCAGTTTTGCCGCAATCAAGGCAGATTATCAGATCGTGAGTGATCCGCATGGATCTGTAGTGGTTCTGCGCAAGCATCATAATAAATTGAGAAAAACGGTATATAAAGAAATACTCAGAGGGATCAAGCGTCTTGGCATACCAAAATCAAGATTTTATATCACGCGATCCCCTATGGAGATCACGTATAAAAAGCATGGGACAACGATCTATTTCTCTGGATCGGACGGGATCGATGATACAAAGGGTATCATCGATGAGGATAAGCCTATAAAGCTTGTTGTCATCGACGAATTGACAGAGTTTTTTGATGATGGTGAGGGAAAAGACGAACTTGCGAACATAGAGGCGACATTTGTCAGAGGAAATAGCGGTGGATTTCAGATGGTCTATCTGTACAATCCGCCCAAGAACCCAAATGCACAAATAAATAGATGGTGCAGGGAAATGGAGAAGCGGGAAGACTGTATACACATCCACACGGATTATACGGATGTACCGGCTACCTGGCTAGGTCCCGACCTGATAGCATCTGCGGAAGCGATGAAAGAAGCAGATGAAAAGATGTACAGATACGTGTGGCTTGGGCAATCCGTTGGGGTGGATGAGCTTATTTATTATATGTTCTCTCAGAAACACATGGGAAGGTCGCCTGCCGAACGTATTTACCCGACAGTCTATGTCGGTGGAGATTATGGTCAGCAAAATGCGACGACGTTTCAAGCATTTGGGCTTGATACATATAATCAGGTGCTGCAGGGTCTTGGAGAGTATTACCACTCTGGCAGAAAGGCTGGAAAGCAGAAAAGCCCGTCTGAATACGCAGAAGAGTTTATTGAGTTTACAGGTGTGATACATGCTGCGCGCATGACACAGATATTTTATCTGTATCTCGATCCATCCGCAGGTGGGCTGCGTGAAGAGATAAAGAGGAAAGCGATAGAGCTTCCATACACGATACTGATCAGGGATGCAGAAAACGATGTAGCACTCGGGATAAGCCGTGTGCAGAAGTTACTGGCATTTTATCTGATAAGATTCTCTCCGCATCAGGAAAATGCGATAGAAGAATTTGGGACATACGAGTATGATAAAAAATCTATCGAAAAGGGAAAAGAGATCCCGGTAAAAGACGAAGATCACTGCATGGACGCTATACGTTACATGGCCATGGGAGCGTGGAGTAAAGTAAAAAGATGGCTGCCGAAGGGGGCCGAAAAGGAAGATACAGAGCATGAATAGCATAATCAGATTTTTGAGCAATAAAGGGATCAACACGATAGACGCAACATTTTACACAAGGATCGAAATGTGGAACAGCTGGTATGTGTCAAATGTCAGGGGCTTCTCTTCTTACAAGATTTATACCGGGAAAGGAACTTACACGAGACGGCGGCGAAAATCTCTCGGTATGGCAAAAGTTGTATCGGAAGATTTAGCCGATCTACTGCTAAACGAAAAAGTGCTCATCACACTATCTGATAGCGTTACGGAAAAATATGTGGAAAGCGTATTTAAAAACAACAATTTTAAAACGCTCGGGAATGAGTATCAGGAGCGTAAGGCCGCTACGGGTACTGTCGCATATGTTCCTTACATCTACGACATGCTCATGCATGAGGACGGCAGGATACTATCTGGAAAGATCGGGATCAATTATGTGAGCGCAAAGGATATTTATCCGGTCAGCTGGAATAACGGAACAATAAGCGAAGTAGTATTCGCGTTCCGGCGTACGTTTAGAAGGCAAAAGTATATACACATGCAGTATCATCATATCGTAGACGATCAGTACGTGATTGAAAACATGGTGACAACAGGAGGGACCAACGAAGGCCATGAACTTACGCCAGATAAGTGGAAACAGTTAAAACCGTTCCGGGATCTTGAAAGGAAGATCGAAACTGGGAGCCTAGAACCGCAGTTTGTTATTGATAAGTTGAATAAGGTTAACAATGCAGATGAGGACGAGAGCAACCCGATGGGGATCGCTCTATTCGCAAACTCGATAGACGTATTAAAGTCTATCGATACAAAGTATGACTCCTATAGCAACGAATTTGAACTTGGCAGAAAGAGGATATTTGTAGCGCCAGAGTTAATAACAGATGTTGATGGATCGCCTGCATTTGATCCGGAAGACGGCGTTTTTTATATGTTGCCGAACGATTACGCGAAAGAGCAGAACGGACTCATCAAAGAGATCGATATGCCATTGCGAACAGAGGATCATAGTAGGGCGATCAATGACGATCTTAATTATCTGTCGATGAAATGCGGCTTTGGGACTGAAAGATACAAGTTTGAACGTGGGCAGGTAAAGACTGCCACGGAAGTCATCTCTGTAAATTCTGACATGTTTCGGACGCTTAAAAAGCACGAGATCATACTCGACGACGCGATCAAACAGTTGATAAGGATAGTCATACGCCTCGGGATTGTTATCGGCGAACCGCTCAACATAGACTCTGATATCACGATCAAATTTGACGATTCGATAATCGAGGATAAAAATGCAGAGCGCGAGTCGGATAGAAAAGATGTCGCGATGGGCGCAATGCCGCTAGAAGAATATCGCGCAAAATGGTACGGAGAGACAGAAACAGAGGCGAAGGGCAACATACAAGAGACAGCAGAGGTGATCGAATGACGCAAGGCGAACTAGAGCAGATCCAACTCCCGATCCGCAGCATATGGTCGGACACAGAGCGGCGTATCATGGAGGATCTTGTACGCAGGATCAAGATAAATGGATTTGCTACAGCGTCTGCAAGCTGGGAAACAGATAGGTTACGGCAGCTTGGCAAGTCGGAGGCAGACATAAAAGCGTTCATAAAAGACGCGCTCATCGCTACGGATGAAGAGATCGAGAGGATATTCAGTGATAAGGTATATGAGCAATACATGGGGCATCAGAGGGCGTATAAGATGTCCGGTAAAGAAAGGGCAACGTTTGAAAAGAATCGTGAATTGCAGTCTGCTATCGAAGCGGCAAAGTCACAGACTAGAGGAACGTTCAAAAACCTTACCGGATCGATGGGTTTCGCCCAGAGAGCAAATAATGGAGAGATATCCTATGTTCCGCTCAAAGAATATTATCAAAGAGTGCTAGATTCGGCGATGCTGGATATAGGGTCCGGGACTTTTACTTATCAGCAAGTGCTTACGCGCATAATCAACGAGATGACAAATTCTGGACTGCGCTGGATAGATTACAGTTTGGGTGTGCATAACAGAGTAGATGTTGCGGCGCGAAGAGCAGTGATGACCGGATTCAGGCAGATACAAGGAAAGATAAATGAGCAGGTAGCGCGAGATCTGCAGACGGATACATATGAGGTATCGTATCACGTTGGAGCAAGACCCTCACACCAGATCTGGCAGGGGAGGGCGTGGACGATGAAACAGCTGCGGGAAGTGTGTGGACTCGGGTCAGTAGATGGACTGCACGGAGCGAACTGTTATCACGATTATAACGCATTCATAGTCGGGATCTCGGTGAGGACTTATACGGATGCACAGCTCTCTGACATGATACAAAAAGAAAATATGCCGAAACAGTATAAAGGCAGGGAATATACAACTTATGAGGCATTGCAGCAGCAGCGGCACATGGAGACAAACATGCGTAAAACGCGACAGGATATAGATCTTTTAAAAAAGGGCAGCGCAGACGAAGAATCCGTTATGCTGAAGCAGGCCAGGTATAAGATACAGATGAACAGGTATATAGATTTTTCAAAAAAAATGGGGCTTCCTCAGCAGAAGAATAGGATATATCAGGACGGATTAAAAGGGATACAGGGATAGGAGGATATGATGATCAGAGTCAGTGTAGAGACAAAAGGGGTCAGTGTGACAGGACATGCAAGCGATTATCATAAACCCGGCGGTAACGTCGTATGTGCAGCAGTGTCAGCGCTGACCTGTAATCTGATAAACTGTTTACGTGTGCTATCGGAGGATACTGTTAAAGTGAGTATGGCAAGTGGGAACGTGTCTATCTCGTGGGAAAAGCTATCAGATAAAGGAAAACTACTTGTTGATTCCTGGTATCAGGGGATCCTTGCGATAGAGCAAGAGTATAAGTGCATAACGATATGCTAAAGAAGCCCTATTTTGGGCTTTTTTATATGCGAAAAAAAAAGAAAGAGAGGGTAAATAAGAGATGAAAAAAAGGACCATGGATCTGACGATCTTTGATGAAGGGAACGCTGGGACAGATGGCGGGCAGACAGGACAGTCCGGCACAGGTGGCGGCACTAACGGGTATACGTATGAGCAGACAGAGGAGATCGCGAACGCCCGAGCAAGCAAAGCAGAAAAAAAGGCGATCGAGGACTTTTATAAGCAGCACGGAGTAAACTCAGATGAGATCCTTGACGCTATCAAGGATTATAAGCAGAAAAAAGCCGGTGGAAGTCCTGATATCGACGCTCTTACAAAAGAGCGTGATGATGCGCTTAAAGAACTTGAAAATATGAAGCACGAGAAGCTGCTTTCCGACAAGGGCGTAAGAGCGGATGACATGGATTATGTCATGTTCAAGGTCAATAAAATGATCGACGACAAGACTGATTTTCAGAAGGCAGCAGAAAAGTTCTTAAAAGAGAATCCGCGCTTTACGGGGCCGGTATACCGGGTATCCACTGGGACAAGTAACAGCGATGAGGGTTCCGGCGGCGGTAATAGCACGATCAATGACGCGATCAGAAATATCGCGAGAAAGTAGGAGAGAATATGAAAAAAAGAGTAATGGACTTAACGATTTTTGATATCGACTTTATTGACAGAGGCGGTGCAGAAGCGCTCATCCCGGTCGAAGAAGCAAATCAGATCATTCAGGGTGTTATCACATCGTCTGCTGTCTTGTCGAGCGGCCGTAAACTGGCGAACATGACAGCACGACAGTATAAGATGCCGGTACTCGACTCCCTTCCGATCGCCTATTTTGTTAATGGCGATACGGGAACAAAGCAGACGACGAAGATGGCATGGGATAAGAAAGTGATCACGGCAGAAGAGATCGCAGTGATCGTCCCTATCCCGGAAGCAGTGTTAGACGATTCGCAATACGACATCTGGGGAGAGGTAAAACCGAGGATCGTCGAAGCGTTCGGGAAAAAGATTGACGGGGCAATCTTGTTCGGCGTTGATAAGCCGGCCTCTTGGAGGGATGATATCGTCAAGACGGTCACCTCAGCAGGGGCTACCGTAAACCTTACGGATGATCTGTATAACAGCATCATGGGTGAGGACGGGGTCATCGCTAAAGTCGAGAACAGTGGGTACGTGCCTAACGGACACATGGCCGATATCTCACTCCGTGCAAAATTAAGAGGGATAAAGGATACAACGGGGCAGCCCATTTTTAAGCAGGACATGCAGTCTGGGACTTCATATTCCCTTGACGGATCCAGGATGAATTTTCCGATCAACGGGGCATTTGATAAGTCTAAAGCACTTATGATCTCGGGTGATTTTAGTCAGCTCGTTTATTCGATCCGGCAGGATATCACGTTTAAGTTATTTACCGAGGGCGTGATCCAGGATCCGGCAACGAAAGAGATCGTATACAATCTGATGCAGAATGATATGGTCGCGTTGCGCGCGGTCATGCGCCTTGGCTGGGAACTCCCTAACCCTATCAATTCGCTGCAGAAGGATAAGACAAAGAGGTGTCCGTTCGCGATCCTTAAAGGCGGTGCAGCAGAATGATGCTTGCAACATATGAGTTTTATACTTCCGAGTATCTGATGGGGCGTGCCCCGTCGATACCGGAATCAGACTTCCCATTTTGGGAATCAGAGGCAGAATTGGAGATAAATACAAGGACATTCGGAAGGCTGCGGAGAGACAAAAAGCTATTAAACGATCAGGTTAAGAAATGCTCCTGCGCCGTCGCAGAATTGCTCTATAAAGCAGACAAGATCGATAAACAAAATTCCGGAGTCGGGCCGTTAGTCTCTTATTCTAACGACGGGGAGAGCGGGACATTTGATTTGTCTGAATCGGTACTGACAGAGAGCGGAAAAAGAGCTAAGATCACGGATATATGCAGAAGATACTTGTTAAGAACAGGACTTTTGTACGCGGGGGTAGGCAGATGAATCCGAATTATGTACATACGATTACGCTGTATAATTGTATAAGGGCAAAGGATATCAGGGCGAATAAAGATGTATGGAGGAAGACAGTACTAAGGGATTGCTTTTATAAAGCAAGCGAAACGGTAGTACAGGATGGCACGAGTGCGTCTAAAGTGAGCACTTATACAGCGAGGATACCAGCGCACGATAGGTTCTTACGCTACCCTCTTTATTGTAAAACACCAGACGGGTATTTTACGGTATCCGTAGGGGACATCGTGGTTCTCGGAGAGTGCGCAGAAGATATTACAGATGAGATGCCGGCTGCAAAATTGCTCATCAAGCATAAACCGGATGCATTTATAGTATCAACATTTTCGGACAATACTGGGCATATAACGGGGCGTCACTATAAAATAGGTGGATAACATGAGACTATCATTTGAAGGATTTGCATGGGATAGGCATCCAGACAGGATAGCGGAAGAGGTCACGGGCGGTGATAGAGGTGCTCTTCTTCTCGCAAACGAAGCAAAAAAACTTATGGACCCGTACGTACCCGCGGCGGATCTCATACTTGCGCAAAGGGTAAGTACCTATGTGAAAGATAGGCACGGGATCGTCGAATATTTGTCCCCATACGCGCATTATCAGTATGTGGGAATCTTATATGTATCGAGTAAAACCGGCAGCTCATGGAGTAAGGGAGAGTATAAAGTCCCGGCAGACAGGCATCTTGAGCATGATAGGTTCCGGCATCCTCTTGCTACATCGGAATGGGATAAGGCGATGATGGCATCGCACAGCGATGACCTTGTTCGGGCGTATCAGGTCTATATAAACAGGAGGGCAAAATGAATAAACACGAGGCGATGAAAAAATTCTTCGAGCCGAAGGTCACGGAATTATGCGGGAATGTGCTTGGGTTTAACTTTTCGGGCGAAGATGCGGAGAGCGTATCATTTATCACGGAGTACGCAGATAAATTGCGAAAGAAATACTTGATTGGTGCGGAAAAAGAGTATGGTTTTTCGATCCTCATTACAAAGCCATATTCGGTACATAGTGACGATATCAACCTTAAAGCGATGAATCTTGCACAAGAATTCATGGACTGGCTGGATAAGCAGAATTGCAAGAAGGCATTTCCAGAATTTCCGCCAGGATGTCAGATTAAAAAAATGGAAAATATGCAGAACATGCCGAATTTAGCGGCGGTGAACGTAAAAGAGGGGCTTGCACGGTATATGATACAGTGCAAGCTCATCTATTTTGAGAGATAGGAGGGGACTATGAAGGTAAAAGAGTTGATGTCCGGATTTCATCCGAATGCGGATTATGAGGGGTGGGTGACAAATGACGATTATGTACTTGCAATCGCTATAGGGCAGAATACTACGTCTGTTGGGGAGTATGAAGTGGTACAGATGGGGGTCGAGGGGCTGGACGCGCAGATGAATCCCGTCACGACAGATAAACAGTATATCAGAGCAGGGCAGTCTACGCAGAAAACGGGGACACAGCGTACTTTTGCGGTATCGGGCGACAGATATATCGGCGATCCGGCTCAGGACTATATGCTCAGTCACGATATCAAGTATGGGACGGGTAACAGTGTAGTAGTCGATTATGTGTATTTTAATGTGCTTAACGGTGAAGGGGAAAAAGGAAAGGTGTCGATCATGGTAAATTCAGACGGTGGCGGAAATGCGGGAGAATCTTCCGGGATCGATATCGAGCTCAAAAAGATCGGCGGACAGCCGGAGAAGTTTAGTTACTTAGCGGCTACAGCATAAAAGACGGAGGGCATGGCGCATGACGGTAAACGGGAAAGAAATTGATTTTAAGATAACGAGGGTAGGGGACGCGGAGAAATTTAGCGCTGCGTTAAAAGCAATGGAAAAAGACGAGGAAGAACTGCAGAAAAAGAAGGGCGTAAAAATGTCGCTTTTCCTGCGTAGCTACATCAAAATGTTTAGCAGATTTTTTATCAGTGCGACCGGTGTGGACGTGTTAGAAGGGTGTGATGACGCGCAGGAAGCGCAGGAAGCGTATCTTGATTTTCTTAAAGAGGTAAATAAATCGAAGACAAAAATCATGCAATTTAAAGCGGAGGACATAGAGTAGTGTGGTATTCATGCCTCTCAAAGCACCTTCCAGAGCAGGTAGAGATAAACGGGACGAGATATGATATACGGTATGGATTTCGGACAATGATAGCTATCGAGATCGTCATGTACGGCGATATGAGCGATGAAGATAAGATCGAACAGGCGTTATCGTTATTCTATAGAAATAAAATACCGGATAACGGTGAGAGAGCGATGGAAAAGTTGTTATGGTTTCATCGATGTGGCATGACGGGGGAAGATGCGGATCTGCAAGAAGGGACGGGCCATAAAAAACAGCAGTGCCGTGCATACGATTTCGTTCAGGATGCGGGAATGATCTACGCAGCCTTTAAACAGCAGTATGGCGTCAATCTGCATACGATCAAAAGTGATGAAATGCACTGGTGGGAATTTTCATCTTTATTTGACGGTTTAACGGATATGACAAAGATGGGAAAGGTCATATACTGGCGGACGTGTGACACACGCAATATGAGCAAGATCGAGCGGAAGTACATACAAGAGATGCGTAAGATCTTTGCGATAAAAGATACGAGCACCATGGGCGTTAAGGCAAATGCGTCAAGACTTGCAAGTCGCAATGCCGCTATGATCAGATACGTAGAGAGGAGATACGAAGAATGCCAGATACGATGAAAAAAGTGTTATGCCCGTTTTGTGGCTATCGTATGCCCCTGACAGTCCTACCAGGTGCGGAATGCGAAGGTCTGAGGATGAGGTGTAAAAACAAGAAATGCCGCCGAGATTTTGAAGTAATAGTGAAAAAGGGGATACAGAGCAGATAGTGCCATCATGAGCCAATTGCTTACGGAGGTGTAAGGATTTGGCTAATGATGGACATGTCAAGATCGGAACAGAACTCGATGAGACCGGGTTGAAAAAAGGACTTTCAGGGCTTGGCGGATTCGCGAAAAAGGGGTTTTCTGCGGTAGGTGGGGCTGCCGTGAAGGCGTCTAAAATCGCGGCGGGCGCAATCATGGGTATCGGAACAGCTTTTGCTGGAGCCGCAGCGGCATCCGTGGCAGCGGGCGTTAACTTCGAGACGTCAATGACAAAGGCGAGTACTTTGTTTGGCGATATCGCTGTCGATGCGGATAAATTAAATGCAAGGATCCTCGATATATCGAGTAGTACAGGTGTGGCGGCGTCAGAGATGGGAGAGGCGCTATACAGCGCGCTCTCTGCAGGATTGCCGGTGTCTGAAAACATGGCAGAGACCACGGAAGTCCTGGAAAAGTCTGCAAAGCTGGCAAAAGCCGGATTTACGGATGTCGATACAGCGTTGGCAGCAACGGCAAAAACATTAAACGCCTATGGCCTTGGTGTCGATGCTGTAGATGATATACAAAAAGTCTTGATCCAAACACAAAATCTTGGTATCACGACAGTTGATGAGCTTGGATCATCGTTGGCGCAGGTGACGCCGACGGCAGCGGCATTCGGGATGTCGTTCGATCAGGTAGGCGCGGCACTTGCGGGTATGACGGCGGCAGGAACGCCGACCGCGCAGGCGACAACACAGCTTAACAGTCTGATCGCAGAACTCGGTAAAAACGGGACCGTTGCGGCGAATAATCTGAAGGACGCCGCGAAGGGCACGGAATATGCGGGCATGTCCTTTAATGAGATGATGGACAGTGGCGCCACTTTGCAGGATGTGCTCGATATGCTCGGAAGATCGGCGGAAGAAAACGGCGTATCACTTGTAGATATGTTCTCATCGATCGAAGCAGGTAAGGCGGCATTGTCGATCGACGGTAGCGATTTCATAGGGAATCTCGCGCAGATGTCTACTGAGGCTGATGTGGTCGGTGAAGCGTATGATAAGATGAGTAATACGCTGCAGTCAAACACCGAACGTATTAAAACATCAATCACAAACCTCGGGATATCGATATATGAGCAGATAGGGGGGCCGCTTGCGGGTCTGTCAAAGATCGCTGCAGAATCTGTCGCGGAATTGCAATCCGCATTCAACGAAAACGGGTTCGACGGATTGCTTGAAGCAGGCGCTAACATTACCGGCAATCTTATATCTGGAGCGGTACAGCAGCTTCCTAGCGTGATAGAGGTCGCAACGCAATTTATCGATAACCTTAAGAGCGCATTTTTTAGAGTGTGTTCTGATATCGCTCCTGCCGGAGGGGATATCATATCATCCATAGTCACGGGGATGGCCGATACGATATTAGATATATCTATTATCGGGACACACATCATGAGCACGCTGGCGTACTCACTCGCCGATAGCGCGCCTATGGTCCTCGAAACGCTGGGGACATGTGTCCTTGATATCGTAGAATCATTTGCGGATTATGTCCCTGATTTTTTAGATGCAGGGACTAGCTTATTTAATAGTCTCGTGTCCGGATTGCGATCCGGGATGCAAAATGACATACCGCGCCTCATCGCGATGGGTGCGGACATGCTCACGCAGCTGATAAACGGTATAGCGAACATACTACCAGAGCTAGCCGTCGCTGCAGCGGATATCGTGATAGGACTTGCTGATGCACTCACCGATCCGAACACTTTGATCAGTTTGATCGACGCAGGATTTAGACTTGCAGAAGGGCTTGCAGCCGGATTAGCCGAGGCCATCCCGAAACTGATAGAGGCGGCGCCCAAAATCATCGCTAATCTTGTAACAGCGTTGATTGCAAGTGCTCCTAGGCTGTTAGTCGCCTCGGCTAATATCATGCACAGTATCGGTAAAGGCATGGTGCAGAGCATCAGTAACCTGCTAAAAGCGATCCCGGATATATTTAAAAAGATAGTCTCAAAATTTAAAGAATTAGACTGGGCCGCTATCGGTAAAAATTTGATAGACGGGATCAAAAAAGGGGTCTCAGATAAGGCATCTGAGATGATCGATTCTGTCATCGAGGCGGCTAAAAAAGCGATTGACGAAGTTAAAGATTTTCTTGGCATACATTCGCCGAGTCGTCTTGCCAGGGACGTCATTGGAAAAAATTTGATAGCCGGAATAGGCGTCGGGATCGAACAAGAGACCCCTAAGTTAGTCACACGATCTCAAAGATCGATGGATAGACTCATATCGGGTATCAAGTCGAGAGCATATAATGTGTATCCGGAACACCGGCAGGAAAGACCAGCACAGCGGGCAGAGAGACAGGAGAGCAATAAGGATACAAAAGATACACAGGTTTCAGTAAAAGTTGTCCTCGAAGGAGACGCAAAGGGCGTGTTTAAGGTCGTATCAGTCGAAGAAGAGAAGTTTTATAAATCAACGGGAAAGGGGAAATTTGATCACACATGAACTGTTTAGTATCGCTAAACGGCATAGGACTCCCTGATGATACATACATCGCCCCTGGATCGTATTCCTGCTATTATGACGAAAAAATGATCAAATGGGACGATGCTGCAGGCGGGAACCATGAGGATGTCTATGCTTTAAAGATAAAAGGTGCGTTTGTTCTTAACTCCTTGTCACAGACGGAACTCGATATTTTTATGAATGCGTACAGACTTGCGAAGATATCATCAGACGTGAAAGATAAGAGAATAAGGATGAGGGTATTCATGCCGGGGGAAAACTCCTACAAGGACGTCATTGCTAACGCTTCTATGCCACGGGCAGTGCTAAATTGTTTCCTTGGGGGAGAGGCATATTATCATGACATAGAGTTTGAGTTTGAGGAGTGTTAAAGACATGCTAGATGTTTCAGAGGGCACAAAAGACCTGTTTAGGGGCGATTTTATGTGTAAAGATATCAGGATACATTTTCCGAACGGAGAGAGGCAGGATATCGTCACAAAAGATATCTACGGGGATGGGTCATCATTTATATTTACTGAGTCGATATGCAGTCAAGATAATCTGAAATTTGGGCTCGCAGAGGCCTCAGTCTTAGAGTTTGAGACGGTTGACGTGGAAAATATAAAAGGGTGCAGGATAGAGGCGTGCTACGAGGTATCAGTTCCGGGAACGGAGCGGCCCGTACAGATACCGTTGGGAGTCTTTACTGTTGACTCGTGTCAAAAGCAGAGTGATATGCGTCGCAGAAAGGTGATCGCTTATAGCGGCGCGAGATTGGAGATAAGCCCGCTGACGCTTGCAAAATTGTCTATCCCATCTTTAAATACGTATTCGTACCGGCTGGATATCGAAGAGTTGATGGGACAGGGAGAGCGGGACAGAAAAAGATATGCCGATAAGACGGAAGAAGAATTTACGTTTGGGGTATACGGTAAGGATTATGACGATATCGAGATAGAATCGGCGTCATATGTGGACTCGGATGGCAGTATATGCACTGTCTACTGCACGCTCGAATATAAGTATCTCACAAGAGAGATGTGCTCACAAATGACGGCGCGTTATCCCAACCCAAAGGCGTGGTACGATATAAAGTCTGAAATAGACGATGCCATCAGAGCGGATGCATGGGATGCTACGATGCGTGACATACATGAGGAAATCGAAATGCTAAAGAGCATAGCAGCGGAACAATGCGCTGAGCGAAGGGAAAGTCTGAACAGGTTTTTACAAGCGTGTGACGCATACGCCGGGAATTATGCAGTCAGGATCGACGTACAGCAGACGTATGACAAGAAAAAGCTGAACACAAGTAAATACATAAAAATACAGATGGAGCGGTGTGATCAAGGAATAAAAAAGAGCAGATACCCGCTTGATAACATTCTAGATATCGTTGATAAGAGGGCAGGGGAGACTGATGGAAACACGGTGATCATAGGAGATAGAATGCATGCGACGATGACGTTCGTCTGTCCGATATCAATCGATATGCGCATAGTCAAACAGCCGGAAGACGGCGCACTGCAAGAAATATTTGCTAGATCTGCAGTATCAGGCAGGAAAGAGACGCTCATACGGTACGGGACAGTATCAAAGATGTACACATTTCAATACGATCCGCCCAAGTTCGGTGATGTGCACGAAAAAAGGCCAAACCTTCCTTTCTTAGAATTTGAAAGGGAGAAAAGAGCAGATGGATATTATTATTGCATCGATCCTGAGAAAAATCTGCGCAGAGCTGCAGATTCTGCCGCGGAGATACAAGCGCGGTTTTTGCATACAGACCGGTATGGCGTACTCAGATTTATAAAGATATCAGACCGATTCGGGCTATATCCGGCAGAGGACCTGTACCCGTCTGAAGAATTATATCCAGCAGGAACGCAAGATACTGCATCAGCGGCACAGTGTAAAAGTCTATGGTATGACGACTATGAAGTCCAGCCGTACGGGGCAGTGCGGGTAAATTATAAAAACAGGAGCGGAAATGACGAAGTACTGTCATACCGCTTTAATCGCAAGAACCAGAATGTTTATCATTTTAAGGACAACTATATATTTAAGACAAGACCGGGCGGATGGGATCCGGCGGATATCAGATCGTTACTCGATACATATTTCATCCCCGCAATAGACGGGGTCAGATATATCCCGTATGAAGCAGAGATCACCGGATTACCCTATATGGAAGCAGGGGACGTGGTCACTATATTGACGCATATGGGAGGCATAGAGGCGTTCGTATTCCGGCGTACGTTACGCGGTATCAATTGCCTGACAGACAGACTAGAGGCTCGCGGGGATGAAGTGAACGAGGTTGGTGAGGATGATTCCGCGACGACGATCTCCATCGCATCAGAATAAGGAGGGATTAAAATGTCGGTCACAACGCCATACACGAAATCTTATACAAGAATTAACTGGAAGAACGGAACGGAATCGAAATCGACGGCACTAGACAAGATAAACCTCAACAAAATGGACGGCGCGATCGATATACTTGATACTCGTGTGGCGGCGCTAGATGCGTCGAAAGCAGATGAAGCGGATGTGCTGCAGATGGTAAAGGATGTATCGATGGATCCATCGTATACTATCACGGTGACTAAAAAAAATGGCGATAAGACTACGCTCGATCTTGGCAGTACGTATATCGCAGAGCTGCGCAGACAGGTACAGGCTGCCGCATCAAGCGCTTCCGCGGCGGCATCCAGCGCTGGGACGGCGGGGCAATACAGGGTAGAGGCTGCGGGCTATGCCACGGCCGCGGCAAATTCCGCGAACGCTTCTGCAGGATCGAGTGAGAGCGCAAGGCAGCAAGCATTAAATGCGCGGTCATGGTCAGACGGAGATACAGGGACAAGGGAGGGAGAAGCGACTGATTGCGCGAAGTATTACAGTGAGAGAGCGCAAAATAGCAGCGATATCTCAAAGCTGTATCTGACAAGAGTAGAGCAGGCGGCGGACGAAGCAGTAAACAGAGTGAATGAGGCAGTGCACGGAAATGTGCCTGCTTTTTTGCTTGATTTTGAGACAGGGCACATGATGTACAGCGGAGGAAAGTACATCTTTAAATATGACGAAGCAGGGCACATGAGATGGAGGATAGCGCTATGAGTGATATAGACGTGACAGAGATGGGCGATGCCGGGAAGGCTAGGCCGGTACCGCGCGGGCGGTACAGTGATACAGAGACGTATGATTATCTTGACTTTGTGTATAGCGGGGATGCATCGTATATCGCAAAAAAACTGACGACCGGGAACCCGCCGGCTGAAAACAATGAATACTGGCAGTTGTTCGCCCGGGGCGGCACACTGACGGAAAACAGCGATGTGTCAGATACGACTGTCACATTTGAGCAGGCAGAGAACAGGGCGAACATATTTAGTAAAGACAGCCTGAAGACCATCATGGGCAAGATCAGCAAGATGTATTCCGATTTAAAAACCGTGGCGTTTTCGGGCAAATATACAGACCTGGAAGGCCGGGTGACGGTGACAAACAACGACCTGGCAACGATCCCAGGGACGGCGTGGGATGCTGTCCGGGGAGCACAGATCAGGAAGGACTTAGATAAGCTAAACAGCGATTTGTCTGGTTTCCGTTTTGTTGACGCATATTATAAAACAGGAAATGGTGCCGTGATACGTAATAATCTTGATCAATTCAGATGTGGAACTGATTTTATATTTCGTGTTTATAATCTACATGACAGAACGATATACCCAAACATTCCTGTTGTATATGGGTGGGGTATATATACTAACCTTAGAGACGGATTAAATCGGACAATATTGTTATTCGATGAAACAGGTTATAGTGGTAATAATATATACTTTGCACGACTTGCTGGTGACGATGTAGTCAAGTGGTATACAATACCTACAACAGAATTTTAATTTTTTACGAATACACAAAGGGAAGCAAGTACCGCATTAAGCGTAATATTTTCTTTACTGTTATCTTTTACATAAATTTGCAGCTTTCCGCGAGTGTAAGTAATTAAAGGGTTATATATTTCGTAATCCATCCATTCGTGTGATGAGTTCCATGCTGTATAAAAATGAGCGAATAAAAGTCTGTATCCGGAAGGAATATTATATATTTCAAAGTCGCAATCATATCGATTTCCTATTACATGTGTTAACTGCGGCGAAACCGCACCAGCTGATGTTAAATACCTCATTTCTATTTTAAAAAGATTGCTTAAATCGCTGTTTAGCGTACATACGTTCGACTGACTATAAACATAAAAAAGAGAACCGGAACTCGAAAAACCGGAGAAAGGATAGATAGTACAAAATGAAAGACAAATTTATTTTAAACGATCAGACAGAGATCGAGATCGAGTCAGCATCTGCTCTCAATGATATCAGAGTGCTGTCACAGACAAAAGCCGAGATGGTAATGACCTGGGACAAGCTGACGGCCGACAACCTCGCGTCAGTACAGATCAAAAATGCAGATGATGTGACAGTGGGAAGATATACAGATCTTGTACTTGTTAATGAGACGTCAACGATCCGGGAAGACGGTGCGATTCTTACAAGCTTTAATCTGCGCAGGAAGACGGATCAGGAGCGGCTTGCAGAGCGCGTAGCGGCGATTGAGGCCGGGCAGCAGGCGCAGGATATGCAGATCGCGGGGATGTCAGAGGAGCTGACGGGTACCCAGATCGGCTTGGCAGAGACCTATGAAATGCTTGAAGGGCTGGCAGGTGGTAACTGATGACCTTGCTTAAGATATTGCTCTATTTTTTAATCGGAGAGGGGGTGGAGGATATGGCAATCGTTTATGCACTACTGATCGTCAAGGGGAAGAAAGATTACGCTGACGTGCCGGCGAAGCTGAAAGAGCAGGTCAAAGAAGTACTGACAGACATGGAAGTTCCTGATCTGGCGGAAGAGTAAAACAAGCGATCGCGTGCCGGCAGTTGTTTGGCTGCCGGCAGATGTGTACGAGAGGAGAGGAAAAATATGGAAAAAACAGTAAAAATGGCATATACAGGCTTTGCAGGAGCAATATCCGTGATGGCGGCATGGTTATTTGCGAGGCTGGGAGTATTATTGTATGTCATTATCGTCCTTGCAGCTATGATGTGCATTGACTATCTGTCGGGGATGATGGCAAGCAAATACGAAGCAATTGATCATCCCGACGATCCGGACTTTGGATGGAGTTCTAAGAAAGGGGCAAAGGGAATCTTAAAGAAAGTTGGCTACATATGCGTAATTGCCGTGGCAATCGTAGTAGATTATATCATTATGCAAGTGGCAGAAACTGCCGGAATCGAAACGCATATCAAAGCTTTCTTCGGGCTTATAGTAACAGTATGGTATCTTTTAAATGAACTTTTATCGATTGTTGAAAATGCGGGCCGGATGGGTGCGCCGGTACCTGATTGGCTGGCGAAGTATATTGCAATGTTAAAAAACAAAATCGATACACAAGGCGGTGAGAAAGTATGATGATTGGAATTAACTGCGGACATACTATCAGTGGCCCCGGATCTGGGGCCGTTGGCATTATAAATGAGTCGGAACACACACGGCTTGTCGGACAGGCCCTTATGAGTCTGCTCCGCGCTGCGGGAGTCACGGTAATCGATTGCACGATTGATCACGCAAATACGCAGGATGAGTACCTTTCCGCTGCAGTAGCTTTGGCAAACAGACAAGATCTTGACTGGTTTATCAGCATACACTTTAACGCATCAAAAACGCGTGGGGGTCACGGAGTAGAGGTCTACACGTATGAAGGCCGGCAATATCAGGATGCGCTTGATGTGTGCGCAAATGTAGCGGATCTGGGCTTCGCAAACAGAGGTGTCAAAGCCGGATCGGGGCTGTATGTGATCAAAAAGACAAAAGCTAAGTCAATGCTGATCGAGTGTTGCTTTTGCGACAACTCAGAGGATATGTATGTATATACGACCTCTGGCGGCGCAGATGTGATGGCAAAATCAATCTGCGATGCCTTACTCGATAATATCCTTATCAAAGACACTAACGGCGACGAGACGTCTATCATGGGTAGCAGTGCCGCTACTGCAGAGCAGCTAAACGAGCATTTGCTGTCTGTAAATCCGCGGGCTGCCGGTTATCTGCATCTTGCGGCTATCTTTTTAGATGAGGGTGCGAAAGAGGACGTGCGCGGTGATGGCGCATTCTGTCAGGCGCTGATCGAGACGGGATATTTTAGATTTGGTGGTGATGTGCAGCCTGGGCAGCACAATTTCGCCGGATTGGGAGCGACAGGAGGAGTGCCGGGACTTACATTTGCGGACGACCGAACCGGGATCCGGGCGCAGATACAGCATCTCAAAGCATACGCGACAACGGAGCCGCTGACGCAGGCTTGTGTGGATCCGCGATATAAATATGTGAAAAAAGGGTGCGCGAAGACGTTTGAGCAGCTCTCTGGTAAATGGGCAGTACCGGGTTACTCCGGATATTCTGACCTTGCCGCCGCCAGGGCGGCAAAGGACACGTACGGAGACCACATAGCGCAACTGCTCGGCAAGATCATTAAGCAGGATGTTGCGACGTCGCAACAGGATCAGATTGCGCCCGATGGCTGCCTTTGGATTGTGCAGGCCGGGGCATACAGAAGCCGGAATAGCGCTGAGAAATTGCAGAAGCAGCTCGAGTCCATGGGCGTAATATCGATGGTAAATCTGTATCAAGTATAAAAATTGGCGGTAGGTGTTATCCTGCCGCCTGTTCTACTAATTCTATGATTTTGCTATAACAAGTGTCAAGATTTGCTCTTGTAAAGATACATTCTCCGTTACAATATAAGCGATAGTGAAAACCGTGCATAGTGGGGGAAACCTCAAATTTCTTTCCGTTTACCTCAAACGGTTTATTTATGATAAAACCCTTTTTCTCAAATGATTTAATTGTCATATCCTTCTCACTTTCTCCCTGCATTACCCGGTAGGGACGGGATAAAATTATTTTTCCCTATTCAGGAAAGCTTCTTTTGCGGTTTCCTCTGTATATTTATTGTCAGGATACCAATACGTTTGGTTGATTATCCAGTATCCTAAATCATGGTATACCTCTCTAATCTCGCTGTTGTAAATTCTTATGGTCATGCTACCTGCTATTGCCATATCTTCCCTTCTTTCTCCCGGCGCAACCCCGCCGGGTGGGCGGTGTGGTTATTTTCTGTTTAGCGTACATACGTTTGAACGCATATAAATTTCGTGTTGCATTTCGTGTTGCATAGTTGCACTTTGTGTGATATTTTTATCTGTATTGCTGTATTAGAGTTTAATACAATGTACTCACAAACGCAGAGTTTACGAGGGGTTCCGTAAAATCGGTAAAAATATGCACTTAATATATACGGGTTCGAGTCCTGTTATCCGCAGCGAAGAGATACCTTGAAGGGTTGAATGATTCTTCAAGGTATTTCTTTTGCATATCCCATTATGCAGAATGTTATGTGGCTGTATCTTTTGTAGATATTAAAAATTATTTCTTTTTATACATTGCATTTTAGTAAAAGAGTAGAATAAGAATTACTCTCGTAAAGGATGAGTATATTTAGGTGATTGGATAATCTCAATGGTTATGTTTTTAAGTCGTGTATAGGAAACAATGCTTCGATAGATACTTCCAAAATGGTAGCTAATCCATATAATTCGATGTCAGTTACAGTTCTGCTTCCATCTTCAATTCTTGATATTGAACCCCTACAAATATAGATAGCCATAGTTTTTAATTTTTCAGATAACAGTTTTTGGCTTAGTTTCTTTTTTTTCTGTAAAAGCGTATTTGTTCACCTACTATGTTACAACGTTCCCCATCAATGATTCTTGGCATTTTATCCCCTCCATTTTAATACAAGAGCGGTCTCGGAAACTCTTTAAGCCCGAATTTCCGCTCTTTTTTCATGTTCTT
>ERZ779637.583-NODE-583-length-22258-cov-6.931090_pt1 | contig 22258 bp, 21 predicted proteins | sample MGYA00514196_ERZ779637 | MGnify/ENA primary metagenome ERZ779637 (study PRJEB29562, sample SAMEA4376700) | mouse gut metagenome | isolation source: Cecum | study: EMG produced TPA metagenomics assembly of the A DSS colitis mouse model was used to assess the...
TCTGATAACCGAATGGGGCGGTAGTAGCCATATACTTGCCCTGCATTCTCCTTGCATGGAGTGCGCTCTTGATTTTCCTTGACGTGTCCTTTGCGTACGCCACACCGGACAGGCGGCTCCGCCGCATCGGAATATTCAATATTGATTAGAGATTCAGGCATTGCTTTGATGGCAGTGCCTTTTATATAGAAATTTATAAATGGAGTGTGATTCATTATAGAAACGGTTCAGATTGAAAAAGGATTACTAAATTTGGAGACATTTTGTGAATATATGGGAATTAAAAAAACAAAAGCAAGAGAATTGTTGCATAATCCTGCTAATGGCTTTACCGTAAGAATTGGTAACAGATTATATGCACATAAAGGTAAACTGGATGAATGGCTATTAAAACAAATTATTTGAAGTTTTTTATAGTGACTTTGGAATGATAAATTAAAAATGATTGAATATAAATGGGAAATGTGATAAAATTGGGGAAATATTTAATAGTTCTTTCCCTGATTTCACAGGAAGGAGGCAGTGACGGGAAAATCGCTGAATGGGAAAGAGTTGGGAAAAAATATTTGTCAGCGCAAAGATGGGACTTATATGGCAAGATTTATAAATAGATTTGGCAAAAGGCAAACTATCTATGCGAAAACATTGAATGAAGTAAGGACAAAGTTAAGGGAAGAACAATATAAAGACGAGAAAGAGATTAATGTCGTTGCTAAAGATATGACACTGGATGCATGGTATAATATATGGATGAATACTTGTAAGCAAGGGTGTAGGACATCTACAAAGGAAACATATGCAACGCATTATAAAAGAATTCAGCCTGATTTGGGGTGGAGAAAATTAACTTCATTAAATTTAATAGTAATGCAAGATGCTATAAATAAATTATACTCTGATAATGCAAGAAAGAATTCCAAAAAGATTTTAGTGGATATGCTTGAAAAGGCAATAGACACAGACCTACTTACCAAGAATACCGCAAAACAGATTGTTACTGATTTGACTAAAGAAGAAAAAAAGGAAAGGCGTGTATTGACGATTGGTGAGACCAAGCAATTCTTGATGCAGGCTGAAGGTACATTTTATTACAATCTCTTTGAATTAGCGCTGGAAACAGGTATGAGGATTGGTGAATTATGTGGTTTACAGTGGGAAGATATAGATTTTAAGAATAAAATGCTGTATGTGAATCATACTTTGTGCTACTTTAGCAATGCTGGCAAGTATATGTTTGAAATGCACGATACCAAAACGAATAATGGTAAGAGAATGATTCCTTTAACAGAAAGGGCTATTAAGGCTTTAAAAAGACAAAAAATTCAAAAGAATAAAATAAGACTAAAGGGAAAAATTGCACCAAAAGAATATGAAGACTTAGTTTTTGTTACGAAGAATAACAACCCCACGCAGCAATTTTTAGTTCAGGAATGTATGGGGGTGATTATTAAAAAGATTCAAAACAACAATATGGATTTTGAAACATTCTCGCCGCACACGTTTAGACATACATTTGCAACCAGAGCATTAGAAAACGGAATGCAGATAAAGACATTATCCCGTTTGCTTGTACATGGCGATATTCAATTGACGATGAATTTATATTGTCATGTTACAGAAGACACATTGGTAGAAGAAATGAGTAAGATGGAGCAGAAATATGTTTAATGGTGTAAAATTGGTGTAGCAGAGTGTTTTAAGAGAAAAAGATACAGGCGAAAAGTCTTGAAAATCGGAGGTTTTAAGATAAAATGGAGCAATATAAGCAGGAATTTATCGAGTTTATGGTGGACAGTCAGGTATTAAAATTTGGCGAGTTTACGTTAAAGAGCGGCCGTAAATCCCCGTTTTTCATGAATGCGGGGGGATACGTGACGGGGACGCAGCTACGCAGGCTGGGGGAATATTATGCGAAGGCGATTCATGACCATTACGGATTGGATTTCGACGTGCTGTTCGGACCGGCGTATAAAGGGATTCCGCTCAGCGTGGCAACCACTATGGCAATCAGCGGACTGTATGGGAAGGAAGTCCGTTATTGTTCCAACCGGAAGGAAGCAAAAGATCACGGCGATACGGGAATTTTGCTTGGCAGTAAATTAAAGGACGGCGACCGGGTGGTAATCATCGAGGATGTAACGACTTCCGGCAAATCCATCGAAGAAACGTTCCCGATTTTGAAAGCGCAGGCGGACGTGGAGATTAAGGGACTGATGGTATCGCTCAACCGCATGGAAAAAGGACAGGGGGAAAAGAGCGCCCTTATGGAAATCAAAGAGAAGTACGGGTTTGACGCCAATGCCATCGTGACAATGGAAGAAGTGGTGGAATATCTGTATAATAAGCCGTATCATGGCACAATCTATATTGATGATGCGTGCAAGGCGGCGATTGATACGTATTACGGGCAGTATGGTGCGAAATAGGAAGGAGCTTACGGATGGAAGAAAGGATTTATAAGTTGATGGGCGGTTCAGGCGTCCTGAACATTGCGGTAGGGGTAGTGGTTTTGGTAGTCGGGGTTGCCAGCGGCGTGCTCCTTGTCATCAGCGGGGCAAAACTTTTGGCAGGCAGATCCAAGCTCCTGTTTTAAGGAAGAAATCGGAAATGGAACAAACGGTATGATATTTTGTCAAATGGACATTCACAAAGCGGCAGCGCCTGTTTTGGGAATGTCCATTTGGAACTTATGGATTTATGGCAGGAAAACGGAGGAAAGCCATGTTGCGGGAAAAAAAGCAGAAGGGAACTATGCGGGGCGCTTATGTCTTTACGGCGAGGAAGCACCCGGAAAAAGGGATGATGTCCACGGCCCTGGGGACAATTTGTCTGCTGTCCATCGGGGCGGCGGTGTACCTGACTTACCAAAACGGCGGGCAGGCGAAACCCCAGTATGGGGCGGCGCTTTTTCTGGTAATGCTCTTTGCGCTGGCGGGAACGGTGCTGGGGGTGCTTTCCCGTATGGAAAAGGATACTTATTACTTCTTTCCCCATTTGGGCATCGGACTGAATTTCCTTTCCCTTGCCATAATCAGTATGATTTTGTACGCGGGGATTTAGTACTAAAGCGCGTTTGGAAATTCATTCCCGCAATCTGCACGACATGTCGTTTCACTGCTTTATGCCCTGTTTTCGTCCAAATTTAATCAAAATGCTGAATCAAAGTGTTTTCCGCGCCGGATTTGTCTGCAAAGCGGTATTTTCCACTGCAAATCCGTGTGCATAGGAGATTGCTGCCCGCAAAATCGGGGCGTGCAGTTCCCGGAAGAAATGTGGGCAGGATGGAAAGAAAAAGATGGGAAGGAAAACGGAAATGGAATTTAACTCGGAAAACAATGCGGAAGCAAACGTAAAAATAAACGGTGAAGTAAATATGGGGGTAAGCATGGTAGCGGAGCGGGAAGCGGTTAAAACGGCAGTCATGGAGCGGTACCAATTGGCAAAGACGCGTGTGAAGGAAATCATGAAGGAGGAATGCGTGGAAGGAACGTATGTCCCCTTTTTCCAAAAGACGGCAGCGTTTCTTTCGGAACTGGCAGATGTGTATGAATATGTGGAAGACGGCAGGCTGTACCGCGCACCTATGGAAGAACTGCAGAAGCTAAACCGCAGGCTTTACGAAGATGTCCTGCCGGAGCATTACAAAAACAGCTATGCCAACCCTTCCTGCGCGGTTGCGGCTTTCGGCACGGATATGGGCAGGAACCTTTCTTTCCTTTATGCGGAGCTGCGGAGCCTGATTGTGTTTGCCTTTGAAAAGGATATGGCGGAAATCACCATACGGATGGAACTGTTTTTGGAGGTGTATACTACTTTTGTCTGTGCGTGGGAAGAAAAACGGCAGGCACCGGGGGCAGGGGATGTGCGGCAGATGCTCTATTGGTTTGTCTGCGATTATACGGCGGAGGAAGTGGAAAAACATTTGCGCAGAATGCTCTGCCCGGAAGAAGACTTCGCGCTACGGCTTATCATGGACAGTGATTTGGAGGATTTGCGTTATTTGTATTATTTTGGGGAATATATCACGGAAAATGAACTGGAAACCGCAAGGCATTTAAACGCCATGTCCGCGGAAGCCGTAAAAAAACTGGCGGATACCTACACGGAGGGCTACCGCATCGGCTTTGAGGCGACAGGAAAAGATATTTCCAGGAAAAAGACGGTAAACATCCGTTACTGTCTTGGGTTTGAGCGCATGATACGTTCTGCCGTGGAAAATTTCGGCCGTCTCGGAATGAGGCCCACAATATACCGGGCGGGGGTCAGCATTTTCCAGGGGAAAAGCGTGAACAAAAACGGTTTTTTCGCCACACCGGCAAACAAACAGTATGATTTTGACCATAAGGATGATGAAGCCCTCTATTTGGATAAACAGTATGTGAACCGCCGGTTGGAGGCGCTGCGGGCGGGGTATGAGACGTTAAAGAAAGAAGCGCCCCTGTTCGGCGGTCCGGCGGTGGTGGAAATTTTCGGGGAGGAACCTTTTGCACCGAAAGCAAAGGAAGAAGCGCTTGCACTGGATGCCGGACAGCAGAAGCTGTCGGCACAATACCGGACGGCGGCTGGAACCATGCAGAACGAATATATCAGGGGGGATGAACGCAGTTTTACGATCATTGCTTTCCCGGTTCCCGCCATCGGGGAAAAATACAGGGAAATCTTTGACGAGACCGTGAAAATAAATACGCTGGATTACAAATTATACCAGGGTATCCAGCAGACCATTATCGATGCCCTGGATCAGGCAGCGTATGTCCGCGTCAAAGGAATGGGCAGGAACCGCACGGATTTAAAGGTTATGCTGCACCGGTTGGAAAACCCGGAAAAAGAGACGAATTTTGAAAACTGCGTGGCGGACGTGAACATTCCCGTTGGGGAGGTATTTACTTCCCCCCGGCTAATGGGGACGGACGGCGTGCTGCATGTGGAACGTGTCTTTTTAAACGGGCTGGAATACCGTAATTTGGAGATTACGTTCCGTGACGGTATGGTAGCGGATTATACCTGTACCAATTTTGACACCGGGGAGGAAAATAAGAAGTACATGAAGGATAATGTGATGTTCCACCACGATACCCTTCCTTTGGGTGAGTTTGCCGTTGGCACGAATACGGTAGCTTATGTGACCGCAAAGAAATACGGCATCGGCGATAAAATGCCGATTTTAATTGCCGAGAAAATGGGTCCCCATTTTGCGGTGGGCGATACCTGTTATTCCCACGAAGAAGACATCATGACATACAATCCGGACGGAAAGGCGATTGTGGCAAGGGAGAACGAAATATCGGCGCTTCGGCGTGAGGATATGGAAAAAGCCTATTTTAACTGCCATACGGACATTACGGTTCCTTATGATGAACTGGGGGAACTGACGGCGGTAAGGGAAGACGGAGGGGAAATTGCGGTGATACGCGAAGGCAGGTTTGTGCTGGAAGGGTGCGGGGAATTGAACAAAGCCTTCGACGGGGGAATGTGACGGGACGGATGCATCCGGTTCTTTTTCAAATTTCCCATATTTCCCACATTTTTAATAATTTTTGGGTTGCATGGGGAATTATTTTTTAGTAAACTAAAATGTGTATGGATGGAAACAGGAAGTAACTGGAAGAAAGAACGAATGGACGGAAGAAGCGACGGAAGTACCAAAAAAAGGAAAGAAGGATGGGAGATAAGGATATGGCACAGGTTGGTATTGTAATGGGAAGCGATTCGGATATGCCGGTTATGGCGAAAGCGGCGGATGTTTTGGAGGAACTGGGGATTTCTTATGAAATGACGATTATTTCGGCACACAGGGAACCGGACGTGTTTTTTGAATATGCGCGCACGGCGGAGGATAGGGGCTTTAAGGTAATCATTGCGGGTGCGGGCATGGCGGCACACCTGCCCGGAATGTGTGCGGCAATTTTTCCCATGCCTGTCATCGGGATTCCGATGCATACCACGTCTTTGGGGGGAAGGGATTCCCTTTATTCCATCGTACAGATGCCATCCGGGATTCCGGTTGCCACGGTGGCGATTAACGGAGGCACCAATGCGGGTATCCTGGCGGCGAAGATTCTTGCCGTTTCGGATACAGGGCTGTTAGAGCGTCTGAAGGACTATTCCAAATCCATGAAGGAGGGCGTGCAGGCAAAGGACGCGAAGTTAAAAGAAGTGGGTTATAAGAATTACGGAAAATCATAAAAGCGGAAAATATATAAAAAAAATCATATAAAAAGTATTGGAAATAAGCAATAAGAAGCAAAAAAAGCAAAAAAGAAGCATGGGAAAATACATACATGGGACACGGAGGAAAAGTCATGGATTATAAAAATGCCGGTGTGGATATTGAAGCGGGATACCGTTCGGTAGAACTGATAAAAAAATATGTAAAGGAAACGATGCGCCCGGAAGTGTTGGGCGGGCTGGGCGGTTTTTCAGGGGCATTTTCCCTTGCGTCCATCAAAGACATGGAGAAACCTACGCTGGTATCGGGTACCGACGGGGTAGGGACGAAACTGAAACTGGCATTTTTAACGGACAAACACGATACGGTGGGAATCGACTGTGTTGCCATGTGTGTCAACGATATCGCCTGTGCGGGCGGTGAGCCGTTGTTTTTCCTGGACTATATTGCCTGCGGTAAAAATTACCCGGAGAAAATCGCCACCATCGTAAAAGGCGTGGCGGAGGGCTGCAAACAGGCAGGCGCGGCGTTAATTGGAGGGGAAACGGCGGAAATGCCGGGATTTTATCCCGAAGACGAATACGATTTGGCGGGATTTGCGGTGGGCATTGTGGATGAAAAGAACCTGATTACGGGGAAAAACATAAAAGCAGGCGACGTGCTGGTGGGAATCGCGTCCTCCGGTGTACACAGCAACGGTTTTTCCCTGGTGCGCAAGGTATTTGACATGACGAAGGAAAGCCTGGACACTTATTACGATGCGCTTGGGAAGACGCTGGGGGAGGCATTGCTTGCGCCGACCAAAATTTACGTTAAAGCGTTGAAAGCGGTCAGGGATGCGGGCGTGGAAATCAAAGGGTGCAGCCATATAACGGGCGGCGGTTTTTATGAGAACATTCCGAGGATGCTGCCGGAAGGCATACGTGCCGTGGTAAAAAAAGACAGTTACGAAGTGCCTGCGGTGTTCCGGCTGCTGCAGGAAAAAGGCGGGCTGGAAGATAAAATGATGTACAATACGTATAACATGGGACTTGGTATGCTGCTTGCCATAGAGGAATCCCGGGCGGAGGCGGCGTTAAACGCCATAAGGGCGGCAGGGGAAATTCCTTACGTGGTCGGTCATACGGAAGCAGGGGAAAAAGGAGTGACCATATGTTAAGGGTATTGGTATGTGTTTCGGGCGGCGGAACGAACCTTCAGGCAATTATTGACGGTACGAAGGACGGGCGTATCACGAATGCGGAGATTGTCCGTGTCATCAGCAATAACAGGAAGGCATATGCCCTGACGAGGGCGGAGGAAAACGGGATTTGCGCCGTATGCGTATCGCCGAAGGATTTTGGGGACCGGGAACAGTTTAACCGTGCGTTTATGGATGCGGTGGAGGAAGCGCAGCCGGACCTGATTGTCCTGGCGGGGTTTCTCGTGGTTCTGCCGAAGGAACTGGTGGGGAAATACGTGAACCGGATTATCAATATCCATCCTGCCTTAATCCCGTCGTTTTGCGGAAAAGGTTATTACGGGCTTACGGTACATGAGAAAGCGCTGGAGCGGGGTGTGAAGGTCACGGGAGCAACGGTGCATTTGGTGGACGAGGGAACGGATACGGGTCCCATCCTTTTACAGAAGGCAGTGGAAGTGGAGGACGGGGATACGCCGGAAACGCTGCAGAGACGGGTTATGGAGCAGGCGGAATGGGTGCTTTTGCCAAAAGCCATAGATTTGATTGCCAACGGGCGGATTGACTTGGACCGTCTCGGCGGAACGGTTGGAGTCTGAAACGTCCTGTGGAATAAATAAGATGCAAAAGGGAGGTTACTCATGAAAATATTAATTGTCGGCAGCGGGGGAAGGGAACATGCCATAGCAGTGAGTGCGGCGAAAAGCCCGAAAGCGGATAAAATATACTGTGCCCCCGGCAATGCGGGAATCGGGCAGATAGCGGAATGCGTTCCCATCGGGGCGATGGAATTTGATAAATTGGTGGCATTTGCGAAAGAAAAGGAAATCGGTTTGGTCATCGTGGGCATGGACGATCCCCTGGTGGGCGGTCTTGTGGATGAGATGGAAGCGGCGGGCATCCGCACGTTCGGACCGAGGAAAAATGCGGCGGTTTTGGAAGGCAGTAAGGCGTTTTCCAAGGATTTGATGAAAAAATACCACATCCCCACGGCGGCTTACGAGAATTTCGACAACGCGCAGGATGCCATCGCATATTTGGAAAACGCCCGGTTTCCCATCGTGTTGAAGGCGGACGGTCTTGCGCTCGGAAAAGGCGTGCTGATTTGCCAAACTCTGGAAGAAGCCAAAGACGGTGTCAAATCCATTATGCTGGAGAAACAGTTTGGCTCCGCAGGGAATAAACTGGTGATTGAGGAGTTTATGACCGGAAGGGAAGTATCGGTGCTTTCCTTCGTGGACGGAAAGACTATTAAGACCATGACCTCCGCACAGGACCATAAACGTGCCATGGACGGGGACAAAGGGTTAAATACAGGGGGAATGGGAACGTTTTCCCCCAGTCCGTTTTACACGGAGGAAGTGGATGCGTTCTGCCAAAAGAACATTTACCAGAAAACGGTGGATGCCATGGCGGCGGAGGGAAGGGAATTTAAAGGAATCATTTTCTTCGGGCTGATGTTAACCGGGGACGGACCGAAAGTATTGGAATACAACGCAAGGTTTGGGGACCCGGAGGCGCAGGTGGTGCTTCCAAGGATGCAGAATGACATGATTGAAGTTATGGAAGCCTGTATAGACGGAAGGCTTGGGGAAATTGACCTTAGGTTTGAGGACAATGCGGCAGTCTGTGTGGTGCTTGCTTCCGAAGGGTACCCCGTGAAGTATGGGAAAGGATATTGCATCCGGGGGTTGGAGAACTTCCGGGGAAAAGACGGTTATTACTGTTTCCATGCGGGAACGAAGCAGACGGAAGAAGGCATTGTGACAAACGGCGGACGTGTGCTTGGGATTACGGCAAAAGGAAGGGATTTGCAGGAAGCGCGTGCCAATGCGTACAGGGCAACGGAATGGGTGGAATTTGACAACAAATATATGCGTCATGATATCGGCAAGGCGATTGATGAGGCATAGGAAAGGAATATGGGGTGTGAGTGATGGAAAGCAGGGAAAAAATCAGGAAAGAAGTATTGGATGTCAATGATTATAACAGACCTTATGAATGTGAGAAATGCGGCGGTCTGATGATTTTTAAGGGCTGTGGGGAGTATGAGTGCGAAAACTGCCGGAACAAAGATTACGATGATTACGGCAAGGCGCGTAATTACATTGAGAAAAATCCCGGCGCCACATCGGCGGATATTACGATTAATACCGGCGTCAGCCAGAAAGCCATCCGGCAGATGCTAAAGGAGTCCCGGCTGGAAGTGGCACAGGATTCCAAGGTACTTATGCGGTGCGAGATGTGCGGCGCGGATATCCGTACCGGCGTGCTTTGTTCGAACTGTGAAGTGGCATACCACAGGAAACTGGAAGATAAACAGCGTGCCGCACATAAAATGACGGGTTACGGTGCGGAAAAAGGAGTGGAGCAAAAAGGGGAGAAAAGGTTCCAGCGCTGATAAGGGACGGGCGGGAAACGTAAAACGGGGATATGACGGAGAGGAAACGCAGATGAAAAGAACATGGAGAAAAAAAATCCTGCCTGTACTGTCAGGAATGGTAACGGTCATGGTGTTAGCCTTTACGGTACCGGCCGTGGGCAGGGCGTATGTGCAGACGACGGGTGTCATTACAACGGATGCGGCCAAGGTAAGGAAAGAGCCGTCCACGGAAAGCGATATGCTGGCAACGGTGCTTAAGGGGAGCGCAGTCATAGTAACGGACGAGGTAACGGACAGTGCGGGGATGGTATGGTACAAAGTCAGTTACATGGGCGGCAGCGGCTATATCCGTTCCGACCTGATGTCAAAGATGACGGCAGCAGGAACGACACTGACTACCACGACCCAAACGGGAAATGCGAATGCCACAACAACGGCGAAGCCGTCGGCAACCCAGGTAACGGCAATTGCGGAGACAAAGGCATACGTGAATTATAAGAGTGTCATGGTTCGTCAGTCGGCATCCAAGCAGGCGGAAATCGTTGGCTCTGCCGTACAGAATACACCGATGACCATTACCGGTGAAGCAAAAGCGGCGGACGGGAAGAAGTGGTACCAGGTAAAATACATGAACCAGAACAACCGTGAAATCGTGGGCTTTGTCCGTTCCGACCTGTTGACCGTCGGCGATCCCCCGGCGCCCCCGGTGACGGATGCGCCTGCGGAAACCCCTGCGGAAGCCCCTGCGGAAACCTCGTCAGAGACGCCTGCGGAACAGCCGGAAGGCGGTGAAAACGCCGGAGGGGAGAATACGGAAGGCGGTGAAGGCGCAGCGGAAGGTACGGAAGGCGGTGAAGGGCAGGAAATCCCGGAACCTGCACCGGAGCCGGAACCGGAACCGGAACCGGTTCCCGCGGAAACGGCAACGCCGGATTACGAGATGGTGCTGGAAACCAATGAGGAAGGCGCCGGGGTATGGTATCTTTATGACCATATTAACAATAATAAACAGTCTTTGGAAAATCTCCGTGAATGGGCAGCGAAAGGGGAAGCCGCGGTACCTATGGAGAAACAGTTGTCCGTTTTCAAGATTGCATTGATTGCCGTCGGGGTACTGGCAGCGGTATTGGCGGTGGTGGTCATCGTGCTGTTGTTCCGGCTCAGGGATATGTATGAGGATGACGACGAAGATGACGAGGACGAGGAAGACGAAGACGAGGACGAGGAAGACGAGGACGAGGAAGAGGAAAGACCCGTCCGCAGAAGGCGTCCGGCTGCCGGCATAGAGGAAAGACCGGTAAAGGCAGCGCCTGCGCCGAGACAAAGACCGGCAAAAGAGGGCGAGCGCAGACCTGCACCGGTAAAAAAGGCGGACCGGGCGGGAAAACCGGAAAGGGAAAGACCGGGCAGACCCGACCGGACAGACCGAATGGAAAAAATGGAACGGATGGAGGACATGGAGGAAATGGAATCCGGTCCTTCCAGGGATGAATTTTGGGAAGAACCGTCTGCGGCGGAGAAACCGCAGCCTAAGAGGAAACCCAAGAATTTCCTGATTGAAGACGATGAGTTTGAATTTGAATTCCTCAATATGGACGATAAGAAGTAAAGCGGGGCAGGGGCGGCACGCAGGGCGTGCCGTCCGTTGTCTATGCACACGGGGTTTAACATGGTCATTGAAATTGATTTTAACAGTGAAGAAGCCTTGTACCTGCAGTTAAGGAACCAGATTATCCTTGGGATTGCCACCTCCAGGATAAGGGAAGGGGACGGGCTTCCAAGCGTCAGGCAGTTGGCGGAGGAGATTGGCATTAACATGCATACGGTAAATAAGGCATATACTGTACTGAAGCAGGAAGGCTTTGTCAGGGTGGACAGGCGCAGGGGTGCGGTAGTTGCCATTGATGCGGACCGGCTGGACGCCATGGTGGAGCTGCGCCGGGAATTGAAAGTCATATTGGCAAAAGGGATTTGCAGGAATATTTCCAGGGAAGAAGTGCATGCTCTTATAGATGAAATATATGAAGATTATGGAGGTCTGAATTGATGCAGTCACAGTTTACGGATAAGGCGAAGGCAGCGCTGCTGTTGGCGGAGAAGACTGCCGTGAGTCTGCGGCAGGGTTATGTTGGGACGGAACATATCCTAACAGGGCTTTTAAAGGAAGGAACCGGGGTGGCGGCTAAGGTGCTGACGGCAAACGGTTTGGATGAAATCCAGCTTTTGGAAATGATACGGGACCTGATTACTCCGGATAAAGGGGTGCTTGCAAGGGACCGGGACGGATATTCCCCCCGTTCCTTAAAAGTACTGGAGGAGGCACACAGGCAGGCAGAGCGCTTTGCATCCGGCAGGACGGGAACGGAACATATCCTGCTCGCCCTGATTAAAGAAGGGGAAAACGTGGCGGTGCGGCTGTTAAATACGCTTGGGGTATCCGCCCAGAAAGTGTATGTGGATACGTTGGTTGCCATGGGGGCGGACGCCTCCCTGTACAAAGAAGATTTGGGGAAGAAATCCGGGGGCCGGCGCAAAGGCGGCGCTTCCGTATTGGAGCAGTACAGCCGTGACCTTACGGCACTGGCGCGGACGGGCGATTTGGATCCTGTCATCGGCAGGGAAGACGAAATCGGCAGGGTCATCCAAATCTTAAGCCGGAGGACGAAGAACAATCCCTGCCTGATTGGGGAACCGGGGGTCGGCAAGACTGCCGTGGTGGAAGGACTGGCGCTGCGCATTGTATCGGGGGAAGTACCGTTTACGGTGCAGAACAAGAGAGTACTGACGCTGGATTTGTCCGGCATGGTGGCGGGAAGCAAGTACCGCGGGGAATTTGAGGAGCGGATTAAGAAGGTGATTAAAGAGGTGATTGAGGACGGTAATGTCATCCTGTTCTTGGATGAGATGCATACCATCATCGGCGCCGGAGGGGCAGAAGGAGCCATTGATGCCTCCAATATCCTCAAACCTTCGCTGGCGCGGGGAGAAATCCAGTTAATCGGCGCCACCACCATAACCGAATACCGGAAATACGTGGAAAAGGATGCCGCATTGGAGCGTCGGTTCCAGCCGGTCAACGTGGAGGAACCTACCGAGGAGGAAGCCGTCCGTATTTTAAAGGGTGTGGCGGGTAAATATGAGGAGCACCACCATGTGACCATAGAAGATTCCGCACTGGAAGCGGCAGTGCGTCTTTCCACCCGTTATATCAACGACAGAAACCTGCCGGACAAGGCGATAGACTTAATTGATGAGGCGGCTTCGGCGCTGCGTTTAAAGACGATGCGGATGCCGGATAAAATGAAGGAGCTGGGGGAGCAGATTGCGAAAATCGACGTACAGATTGAGCGCTCCATCCGTATGGAAGCCTTCAGTCAGGCGGGCGAGTTAAAACGAAGCCAGGATGAGCTGGTAAAGAAATACGACCGGATGAAGCAGCGGTTTGACAAGGCACAGGAAGAACGGAAATACGTGGTGGGGGAAAATGAAATTGCGGAAGTGGTCGCCATGTGGACAAAGATACCGGTGAAAAAACTGGCGGAAAAGGAAAGCGAACGTCTGTTAAAACTGGAATCCATCCTCCATAAGCGTGTTATCGGACAGGAAGAAGCGGTGACAGCGGTGGCAAAAGCCATGCGCAGGGGACGTGTGGGCCTGCAGGACCCCAACCGCCCCATCGGTTCTTTCCTCTTTTTGGGTCCCACGGGCGTGGGCAAGACGGAACTTAGCAAGGCATTGGCGGAAGCGATGTTCGGTTCGGAAAACGCGCTGATCCGCGTGGATATGTCGGAATACATGGAGGGGCATTCCGTCTCCAAGATGATAGGTTCCCCTCCGGGTTATGTCGGGTTTGACGAAGGCGGGCAGCTTAGCGAGAAAGTGAGGCGCAACCCTTACTCGGTGGTGCTGTTTGACGAAGTGGAGAAAGCGCATCCCGATGTGTTCAATATTCTGCTTCAGGTGTTGGACGACGGTCATATTACGGATTCCAAGGGACGCAAAGTGAATTTCAAGAATACCATCTTGATTATGACTTCCAATGCGGGTGCGCAGCGGATTATCGACCCGAAAAACCTGGGTTTTTCCGTGCAGTCGGATGAGAAGAAGGATTATGACAAAATGAAATCGGGGGTCATGGAGGAAGTGAAGCGGCTGTTCAAGCCGGAATTCATTAACCGCATTGATGAAATCATGGTATTCCATCCGTTGACCAAAGAGGATATGAAGCAGATTATTACGCTGCTGTCCAAAAACCTGACGAAACGGTGCAGGGAGCAGATGGATATTAACCTGACGATTACACCCGCATTAAAAGAGTATATTGTGGATGCCCACGCAGACCTTAAGATGGGGGCAAGACCGCTGAAACGAGCGGTACAGACGGTTATTGAGGACGCGCTTGCGGAAGAAATACTGGAAGGGAAAATACAGCCGGGCGATGATGTAAGCGCAGGTGTCAAAGAGAAGAAAGTGGTGTTTCACAAACATGCTTTGGGAAATCCATAAATTTTTTTGTGGAATTACTATCCAAAATATATTATACTAATCGTAGACGGATATGGCCAGGAAGGAACCGGAAAGAAAACGGTCCGGGGTATTTTTGGCAAAGGCGAGGAAGATACTTAGGAGGATAAGGAAATGGCAGCGGTAGAAGAATTACTTCGCACGGAAGATGGAGGCGCAATCAGCTTTGGAAACCACAGACTGAAAGAGAAAGCGAAGCTGGAAGATTATGAGTTTGGCGGGGATTTATACAAGGTCAAGACTTATAAGACGATGACCAAACTGGAGAGGAACGGCATGTTTGTGTACGAATCGGTACCGGGTACCAGCGTGAACGGGTTTATGGAGACGCCGGAGGGCATCCGTTTCCTGGTGGAAGGCGACGAAGATGCGCAGATTACGGTAGGGCTTCAGGACGAGACCGAATATGAAGTGTTCTTAAACGGGGAAAATATCGGAAGGATGAAAACGAACCTCGGAGGCAAGTTAAACCTGAGCGTGGAGCTTGCGGGCGCAGGGGAAGTGGAAGTAAAGGTCGTAAAATAGCGGCCTGAACCAAATGAAATAAAAGCAGGACGGACACCGGAAATGGAAAAGGTGAAAGTCCTGTTTTTATGCACGGATGCGGGCAGGGGAAAATGTTTCCTTTGTCCGGCGGGAGGAAAAAGGATGGCGAAAGGGAAAAATACTACCCTGTTTTTCTGCCAGGAATGCGGGCATGAATCGGCAAAGTGGACGGGACAGTGTCCCGCCTGCAAGGCATGGAATACGATGGTGGAGGAAAGGATAAGCGTAACGGCAAAGGGCATGGGCGGTTCCGTGAAGACGGGTGCGGCAGGAAGCGGGGGAAGAAGGACGGAACCCTCCCGCCTGTCGGATGTGTCCTTAGACAGCGAGGAACGGATTAGCGCCGGAATCGGGGAACTGGACAGGGTGCTGGGCGGGGGGATTGTCCCCGGCTCCCTGACTTTGGTGGGCGGTGATCCGGGCATCGGAAAATCCACGTTACTTCTGCAGGTCTGCCAGAAGCTGGCGGACGCAAAGCGCAAAGTGCTGTATATTTCCGGGGAGGAGTCGTTAAAACAGATTAAGATACGGGCGAACCGAATCGGTTCCATCGGCGACGACTTCCTTCTTCTTTGTGAAACCAATCTTGCAGAGGTGGAGGATGCCATACGCCGTATCCGTCCGGATGCGGCGGTTATCGATTCCATCCAGACGATGTACAGCGAGGAAGTGTCATCCGCGCCCGGAAGCGTATCCCAGGTGCGGGAAGCCACCAATGTTTTCCTGCAGTTGGCAAAGGGGATGAATATCCCCGTGTTTATCGTGGGACATGTGACGAAGGAGGGAACGGTGGCAGGTCCCAGGGTTTTGGAACATATGGTGGATACGGTGCTTTATTTTGAAGGGGACCGTCATGCTTCCTACCGGATATTGCGCGGGGTGAAGAACCGTTTCGGTTCCACGAATGAAATCGGGGTTTTTGAAATGAGGGAGGAAGGGCTTGCCGAAGTGGAGAACCCTTCGGAGTTTATGTTAAACGGCAGACCGGAGAATGCCAGCGGGTCCGTGGTGGCATGTTCGATGGAAGGAACCAGGCCCATGTTAACCGAAATCCAGGCATTGGTGTGCGGCAGTAATTTCGGCATTCCGCGCAGGCAGGCAATCGGGACGGATTTTAACCGGGTAAACCTGTTGATGGCGGTACTGGAAAAACGGGTGGGTTTACAGATGTCGGGCTGCGATGCTTATGTGAACCTTGCGGGAGGCATACGGATTACGGAGCCTGCCATTGACCTTGGAATCGTAATGGCAATCGTGTCCAGCTTTAAAAACCGTGCCGTGGACGACAAGATGCTGGTATTCGGCGAAGTAGGGTTAAGCGGGGAAGTGCGTGCCGTAAGTATGGCGGGACAGCGCGTGGCGGAAGCGCGGAAGCTGGGATTTACCACCTGTGTCCTGCCCTGGGTCTGTGCGGATAAGATGCAGGCAGTGGAGGGGATGAAAATAATCGGCGTGAAGTCCGTCACAGATGCCATTGATTTGATATAAGGCGCGGGAATAAGAATATGGAAAGGTATAACGGCAGGTATGAAAAAATTACTGGTATATTTAAAGGATTATAAAAAGGAAACGGTGCTGGCGCCGTTATTTAAAATGCTGGAAGCGTCGTTTGAACTGTTTGTACCGCTTGTAATGGCGCAGATCATTGACACGGGAATTGCGGACGGGGACAGAGGAATGATAATAAACATGGGACTGTTGCTGCTCGCCCTGGGCATCATCGGACTGGTATGTTCCATTACGGCGCAGTTTTTTGCGGCAAAGGCGGCGGTGGGATTTTCCACCGGGTTAAAACATGCTTTGTTTGGGCATATCCAGACGCTGTCCTTTTCGGAAATGGATACCGTCGGAACTTCCACGCTGATTACGCGCATGACCAGCGATGTCAATCAGGTGCAGTCGGGCGTGAATCTGGTGCTCCGCCTGTTTTTGCGCTCCCCGTTTATTGTGTTTGGCGCGATGGTAATGGCATTTACCATTGACGTAAAGGCGGCGTTCGTGTTTGTGGTGACGATTCCCCTGCTCTGTCTTGTGGTATTCGGCATCATGATGATTAGTATGCCTTTGTACAAAAAGGTACAGGCAGGACTGGACCGGATTCTAGGGATTACGAGGGAAAACCTGACTGGTGCCAGGGTTGTGCGTGCGTTTAATAAGGAAGAATCGGAAACCGCCCGCTTTCGGGAGGGAAACGAGGCGCTGACGAAGATGCAGATGTTCGTTGGGAAGATATCCGCCCTGATGAATCCGGTGACGTACATCATTATTAACGGTGCGGTTATCGTGCTGATTTGGATTGGCGCTCTGCAAGTGGATGCGGGTAATATTACGCAGGGCGAAGTGGTGGCGCTGGTCAATTACATGTCGCAGATTCTAGTGGAGCTGATTAAGCTGGCGAACCTGATCATTACCGTAACGAAGGCGCTCGCCTGCGCCAACCGGATTGAGGCGGTTTTTGAAACAAAAGCAAGCCTTATTTCCCCGGAAAAAGGGCGGGGGAAAGACTTTTCCAAAGGGAAGGGGGCGGACGGCGTTCCCGCAGTTTTGTTTGAGCATGTAAGCCTGACCTATAAAAATGCGGGGGCGGAGTCCCTGACGGATATTGATTTCCGGGCGGAAAGGGGACAGACCATCGGCATCATCGGCGGTACGGGTTCCGGGAAATCTTCGGTGGTGAACATGATTCCCCGGTTTTACGATGCCACGAAAGGCAGGGTATTGGTAAACGGTGTGGATGTCAGGGACTATACGCTGGAGGAACTGCGCGGGAAAATCGGCGTAGTGATGCAGAAGGCGGTTTTATTCAAGGGTTCCATACGGGAAAACCTGCTTTGGGGAAAGGAGGATGCCCCAGAAGAAGAATTGTGGCGTGCGCTGGAGATTTCCCAGGCGAAGGAATTTGTGGAAGCGAAGGAAGGCGGGCTGGAAGCGAAGGTGGCACAGGCAGGCAAAAATCTTTCCGGCGGGCAGAAGCAGCGGCTTACCATTGCCAGGGCGCTGGTCCGCAGACCGGAAATCCTGATATTGGACGACAGCGCTTCGGCGCTGGATTTTGCCACCGACGCAAAACTGCGCAAAGCAATACGGGAAATGGAGGATGCGCCTACGGTTTTCATCGTTTCCCAGCGGGCGGCATCCATCCGGTATGCGGATGTCATTTTGGTTATGGAGGACGGGGAAATTGCGGGAATGGGAACCCATGATGAGTTAATGGAAAGCTGCAGCGTCTATAAGGAGATTTACGATTCCCAGTTTAAGAAGGAGGGAAGGGTATCATGAAAGGCAGGAGCAGACAGAAAGAGATTTTGCTTAAGGTATTGCGGTATATCCGCAGGTATTGGTTCTATTTGGGTGTTTCCGTGTTTATGGCGGCATGTGTGGTGGGGCTTACCCTTTATGTGCCCATCCTGACCGGCGATGCCATTGATTTGATTATCACAAAGGGGTTCGTGGATTTTGGGGGGATTTTGGCTATTTTAGGGAAAATGGGAATAGCCATTGCCTTAACGGCGGCGGCACAATGGCTGATGAATGTGTGCAATAACCGGATGACATACGGAATCGTGCGGGATATCCGTGACGAGGCATTTGGCAAAATAGAAATCCTGCCATTAAAATATGTAGACAGCCATTCTTACGGCGAGGTGGTCAGCAGGGTCATTGCGGATGTGGACCAGTTTGCGGACGGACTTTTGATGGGATTTACCCAGTTGTTCACCGGCGTGGTGACGATTGTGGGGACGTTGGTGATCATGCTGACCATCAATATCGGGATTACGGCAGTGGTGGTGTGTATTACGCCTGTTTCTTTTTTGGTGGCGAATTTTATCGCGAAGAAAACATACCGCATGTTTAAGCTGCAGTCCGAGACAAGAGGCGAGCAGACGGCGTTGATTGACGAAATGGTGGGAAACCAAAGGGTGGTACAGGCATTCGGTTACGAGGACAATGCCATGGAGCGTTTTGACGAAATTAACATAAGACTCCAAAAATGTTCCTTGCAGGCGATTTTCTTTTCCTCGATTACCAATCCGGCGACCCGGTTCGTCAACAGTTTGGTTTATGCGGGCGTGGGCATTACCGGCGCATTCCTTGCCATCCGGGGCGGCATCAGTGTGGGACAGTTGTCCTGTCTGCTTACGTATGCCAACCAGTATACGAAGCCGTTTAACGAGATTTCCGGTGTCATTACGGAGCTGCAGAACGCCCTTGCCTGTGCGGGCAGGATCTTTGAACTGATGGAGGAGGAGCCGCAGGTGCCGGATGCAAAAGACGCGGCGGTGCTTAAAGATGTGGAGGGGAATGTGGAGCTTCAGGGGGTATCTTTTTCCTATACGCCGGATAAAAAGCTCATTGAGGACTTTAACCTGACGGTGAAACCGGGACAGCGGGTGGCAATCGTGGGACCCACGGGCTGTGGGAAAACGACGCTCATAAACCTGCTGATGCGTTTTTACGATGTGGACCGGGGAAGCATATGCGTGGAAGGGAAGGATATCCGCGGGGTGACACGCAAGAGCCTGCGCACTGCGTTCGGTATGGTACTGCAGGAGACATGGTTAAAAACCGGAACCATAAGGGAAAACATTGTTATGGGCAAACCGGATGCCACGGAGGAAGAAATCACCGCGGCGGCAAAGGCGGCACACGCCCACAGCTTTATCAAGCGGCTGCCGGAAGGGTATGACACGGTAATTACGGAGGACGGCGGGAACCTGTCCCAGGGGCAGAAACAGCTTCTCTGCATTACGCGGGTGATGCTTAGTCAGCCGGATATGCTCATACTGGATGAAGCGACGTCATCCATTGATACGAGGACGGAAATAAGGATACAAAAAGCATTTGCCAAACTGATGGAAGGACGGACCAGTTTTATCGTCGCCCACAGGCTTTCCACCATCCAGGAAGCGGATATCATTTTGGTCATGAAGGACGGGAATATCATTGAGCAGGGGAATCACGAATCGCTGCTTGCGCAGGATGGGTTTTATGCACGGTTGTATAACAGCCAGTTTGCGGTTTAGGGCATTCAAACACGCTTTAAGCGTGTTTGAATGTATGTTTGAAAGATTATTTCCGCCATTGTTTTAGGGAAAACAGGAAATCCAGTTCGTCGTCCTTATAGTAGAAGAAACAGAGAAAGCATAAAACGGCCATGCCAACGGTGACGTAACAGTCGGCAACATTGAATTTCGGAAAGTCAATCGGTACGAAATAAATGAAATCCACGACATAGCCGTTGGCAATCCGGTCAATCAGGTTGCCGATGCCGCCGCTGACGATAAGCAGCAGGGACAGGCGCATGGGCAGATAGCGTTTCCCTTCGGGGATTTGCACATATTTTATGAGGAGGAACAGCATGACGAGGGAAGTCAGGGTAATTAAGAAGCCCTGTTTCCCCAAAAAGGAGCTGAATGCCGCTCCCGTATTTTCCAAATAGGAAAATTCAAGAACGCCTGCAAAAAGCGGATAGTCCGCCTGCCCTTTCAGGCGGCTTTGGGCGGCGGCTTTGGTAAGCTGGTCCAAAAGCGTAAGGAAAGGGACGGAAAGCAGAGGATATATTTTTTTTTGCATTTTTTTCATGGCATGGTCTCCTTAAAAAAGGCACTGACAAAATCAATTGGTCAGTGCCGGTTCATGTGCAGCCCCATGCAGGGAAAATATGCCGCAGCCCGCAGGAGCAGCACAAGGAGCGCACAACGGGTAGGGAAGATGCCTTCCCTACCCGGTTGGTAACAGGGGCAGTAGGAATCGAACCCACATCGATGGTTTTGGAGACCACTGTTCTACCTTTGAACTATGCCCCTATGGATGGCTTTTCCAAATCGAATCGCCGAAAATTATTATAGCATAGAAGAAAAAGGATAGCAAGTAAAAGTTGAAAAAAATTTGGTGGTAAATAACAGTTCAGCCTGAACTGTTACTGAAAATGGTATAAATTTTTCGCACTTATTTGACAACTGAAATGTGTAGCAGTAAAATAAATTCCTATAATTAGAATCCTAATTATAGGAGGACATGATAATGAATACTACACAGACGACAACAAATCCGCTTGGCTATGAAAAAATTGGGAAAATGCTTATGAGTTATGCCATTCCCAGTATTGAAAATTGCCAAATAAACAAGACAGATTTCTCTTTGCCTTCCCTCCACGGACAGCTTGCGGATTTGCCAAACGGGAGAGAAGATTTCTTTCTAATCCCCCTTTGCACGGCGTAATACTGGCGATTTTTGAAAATGACAAAAATGAGTTATCTATGTTTTTTTATGTTGTTTTATGTTATTTTTTATAATAGCAGCAATGCTAACTATTACAAATAAAGAAGTGTAATTTATAAAAATATCTCTATATGCACTTTTGGCCAACGGCTCAATAAATTGGTTCAGCCATATGAAGCCAAAAGCTAATCCCATTGTAGGAATATACACTACTACCGAGCGTATCAATAAATTTTCTCCCTTTTCGGAAAAGTGTTCCTACTGCACAAAGCTTGAAATATAGTACATATTCGTGCATATAATTACTGTTTTTGCATCCGCTTAACAACTCACGGAAGCTATATGATTTGCTTTCCATTAAAATCTATTTCATAGTAGTTATTCTCAAAATCGTACAAGCAAATCAAGTTTTCACGTATTGTAAATGGTTCTCTGTTTGAAATAGAAACAAATATATCTTTTCCAGAAAATGACCATTGTTTCTTAAAGTCCAAGTCCAACATCGTTATTTCAATTTCTCCATAGATAATATATCCCTTTTCAACTTTATAAATTGCAAAGTTACAACCCAAACAGTCCAGCACAACATGGCGAATTATACAGGCATCGGTAATCTTTATCTGCGTTATCATGTTGTCTTGTAGAACTGTAAGAATGTCATCTTGCAGAACGGCACAATCCAAATCATATGAATGATACGGTCCAATCAGCGCTACTTGAAATTCTCTTGCATATAAGCCAATATGAATTGACAGTGTTTTTGACAAATCGTTGTGCCGATAATGTTCTGGATTCAATGTTACATCGTAATGGCGATTATCTACCGAGTCAACAGTATATGTTTCGTCAATATTGATTTCAATGTGACATATTTCATTTTGTAAAATCATGGTCACACCTCCCCAAAACCTGATTTAATATTTTGAATATAAAATATCTGCCTGCCATCCGTAATGTATATTTATAGGCTCATATTATCTGGGTACACAATTCCGAAAAGGGAGTAAATTTTTAATAGGTATTTTGGTTGCCAGTTCATACGCTGTAACGCCTATTAAAACAATCCCCGCACGAGTTAGTTCATGCCAGTTTCCACTTGGGTCATCTCTATATCCCTGAACTAAATATAAAACACTATTCAAAATTGTTACTAAAGTATAAATTATGCTGAATATATAAATGCGCCCTATCCGAGTTCTTGGATAGGGCGCATTATCCGAGATAAAAACTTATC
>ERZ779637.584-NODE-584-length-22221-cov-7.482405_pt1 | contig 22221 bp, 17 predicted proteins | sample MGYA00514196_ERZ779637 | MGnify/ENA primary metagenome ERZ779637 (study PRJEB29562, sample SAMEA4376700) | mouse gut metagenome | isolation source: Cecum | study: EMG produced TPA metagenomics assembly of the A DSS colitis mouse model was used to assess the...
GAACAGATGCCGGCAGGGGAAGCACAGGGAGGCAGGGACAAACCGGGCAGGGGGTGGCGCTCCCGGCTTTTGCGTCCGCACCGGGCAGGTATCTGCAAATGATACCGGAAAAAATACGAACTGTGCCACATTACCCAAATAAGAAAAAAAATCTGATATAATCGGATAACACGGGCAGTATGACTGCCGGGCAGACAGGGGCTGGGATGACCGGAAAGAGAAGAAGATACAGGAAAAAGCGCCGGAGCTGTGTCCGCGCTGTAAGCGCAGCCCGGAATACATGAAAAAACAGCGCAGAAAAGAGGAAAATATGAAAATCACAAAAACGGAAAACGGAAGCGGCAGTTTATGTTTTGCATTGGAAGGAAGGCTGGATACCAATACGGCGCCGGAGCTTGAGACAGCGGTTAAGGATTCCATCGACGGGGTGAAGGATTTAACCATTGATATGCAGGATTTGGATTACTTATCGTCGGCAGGACTGCGTGTCCTTTTAGGGGCGCAGAAGACCATGAACAAGCAGGGCAGTATGCGTGTGACCCATGTTAACGACACCATTATGGAAATTTTTGAAGTAACCGGTTTTGCGGATATCCTGACGATTGAAAAGGCATAAGGAAGATGGCATCCAAACTGCTGTAGGCGAAGAAAACGGAGACAGTATGATGACAGTAGAAAAACAGAAGTTCAGACGGAACCTATCACAGACCCAGATTTTAAGGGCGGAGCAGGCACATCCGGGCAGTGCGCGGAATACGATTTCCTTAAAACTCCACCTGCCGGACCATACCCCGCAGGAAGTAATTGCCGCGGTGGATACGGTGCTTGACCGCGCGGACATTTTTGCCGCCGTTCTTGTGAAAGAGGACGGGGAGTGGATGTTTTCCGTCGGCGCCGGAAAGGTTTCCGGTTGTGAAACAGGAAAAGAACGTGATGCGGATTTGGCGGAAAAATACATGGGAAATATGGACAGATGTCCTTTGGATATGGAACGGTGCCTGTACCGGGCAAAAGTCATTCCGCTTTCGGGAGGCGGTGTTTTCTTATACGTGTGTTTCCATCATATTATCATTGACGGCTACGGCATGAGCCTGTTTGTCCAAAATGTCATGGATGTGCTGGCAGGAAAAGAGATGGTACCGTCGGTCTTCTTCCGGGAGGACGGTTATCTGCCTGGAAGCTCTGCCGGTAAAAAAGGCGGTGCTGCAGAAAATGTTCCTGCCGGTAAAACCGATGCTGCCGGTGAAAGCAATTCTGCGGGAGAAGGAGACGGTTCCGGCGGAAGCGGGTCTGCGGACGGATTTTGGCAGTCCTGTTTTTCCGGTGCGGAGTTTGAGGCTGCCGTTTTCCCGCAGAAAACGGATAAAAGCGGGTTCGGGAGCCTGCGCGCCTGTGTGCCGGGGGAACTGATGCGGAGAGCGGAACGGTTCGGGGAAAGGGAGGGGATTTCCGTCCCTTATCTTTTTGCGTCTGCTTATGCGCTCTATCTTGCCAAGGCCGCGGGCAAAAAGGATGCGGTGTTTCTGATGCCCCGGTTAAACCGGACGCAGGGGCAGAGAAACACGCTCGGCTGTTATACGTTGCTGGTTCCGGTACGGGTAAGGGTGGAAGGGGCGGATACTTTTGCGCAGCTGTGCCGGAGGGTGAAGCAGGCATCGGCGGAAGCATCGGCGCATAAGGGGTGCGGTTTTGACCGTATCCTTTCCGCTCTGCGGGAAGAAGCGGTGACGGGGGAAACCGTTTCGGAATATGTGTTTAACTTCTACCGTTTTTCCTTCCATGCGGACTTCCCGTACAGCGTCCGGTTCAGCGTGGCAGGAGATATGACAAACCATATGACGTTTAACCTGTTTTGGAACGAAAGCGGCGGACTGGATATGCAGGCGGATTATCAGCAATCCGTTTATACGGAGGAAAAAGCAGGGTATTTTTTGGATGCCATTCTTACGGTTCTTTCGGACGGGATACCGGGAGAAAGCCGGGGAGACGCTCTTTCGCCCAAAATGCTTTCGGACATCAGAACCATGGGGGAAGCGGAATACCGGAAAGTTACTTCGGTGAAGGGAAAAACGTTTCCCGTGGGAAAAGAACTTACGATTCCTTCCCTGTTCCGGCGCGCGGCAAAGCAGTATGGGGATGCCCCTGCCCTGTATGCGGGGGACCATGCTTTTACCTTTGGGGAGCTTGACCGTGCCAGTGACCGGATTGCCTGTGGGCTGCTGCGGCTTGGCGTGAAGGGCGGCGACGGTGTTGCCTTTCTGTTAAAGAGGGATTACCGTCTGATTCCAACGATTCTTGGCATAGCGAAGGCGGGGGCGGCATTTATCCCGGCAGATCCTTCCTATCCCATGGACCGGATTGCATATATTCTGGAAAACAGCGGGGCGGTGCGCCTGGTTTCCTCCAAAGACGTGGAGATTGCGGGAGAGTATGAGTATACGGAAATCGATGACCTGTTATCCCAGGAAGCGGAGCCGGATCTCCTGCCGGAAATCGGGCAGGATGACCTTGCATACATGATTTACACGTCGGGAACGACGGGGCGGCCCAAAGGGGTGATGCTGTCCCATAAGGGTATCGCAAACATCGTACACCCGGACAACAATCCCTTTAACCGGGATGTGACCCAAAACGGGCATGGAATCGTAGCGATTGGCTCGATTTGTTTTGATATTTCTTTGTTTGAAATCTTTGTTCCGCTGATGAACGGGCTGTTCGTGGAGCTGGGCAATGAAAAAGCCATGACGGATGCGGGGGAACTTGCGGCGCATATCCGGCGGCACGGTGCGGATATCCTGCATTGCACGCCTTCGCGCATAAATGCTTATTTGGCAAACGAAGCCTTCCGGGAAGCCCTGGGCGGTGTGAAAGCTATCCTGGCGGCGGGGGAGGTTCTGCCCGGAAGTCTTGTGAAGCGGCTGGCGGATACTTACCGGATACGGATTTACAACGGTTACGGTCCCACGGAAACCACCATCGGCGCCACCATCACTGAGGCGGGAGATGCCGTTTCCATCGGAATGCCCATAGCCAATACGGGTATCCTGCTCCTGGACAGGGAGGAACATCCGGTTCCTTTCGGCGCAGTGGGGGAAATCTGCGTATACGGTAATGGCGTAGGCATCGGCTATAAAGACCGGCCGGAAGAAACGGAAGCCAAATACCGGATGTGGAACGGTATCCGGCTGTACCGCACCGGGGATTTGGGATATTTTTCGAAAGAGGGAATGATGTACTGCGGCAGGAACGACAGACAGGTAAAACTGCGGGGACTGCGCATCGAGCTGTCGGAAATCGAGAATGTCATGGGGGAATTTCCCGGTATCGGGGCGTGTTGCTGTATCATACGGAAAATAGGAACGGAAAAGGAAAAGACCGAGCGTTTGGCTGGTTTTTATACCGTTTTATCCGAAGGAGCCGTGGACAGGGAGGCGTTGAGGGCACATATGAAGGCGCGGCTGGCTTCCTATATGGTGCCGGATATTTTAAAGGAGCTTGCCGCCATGCCGCAGACGCCCAACGGGAAGACCGATGTGAAAGCCCTTGCGGATGAGCCAGTGGAATACGTCCGGGTGTATAAAGCGCCGGAAACGGAGAGGGAAAAGTTGGTTTGTGGTATTTTCGGGGAAGTGCTGTCCGCAGGGTGCGTCGGTATGGATGACAACTTTTTTGAATTGGGCGGCGATTCCTTAAGCGCCGTCACGGTGCTGCTGCAAATCGAAGAAAAGCTGGAACTTTCGGATAACCGGCTGGAATTCGGGGATTTATACCGGTATCCCACGCCTGCCCTTTTGCTGGAGCGGATTTCCGGGGGTGCGGACGGCGGCGGAGCGGAATTTGACATAAGGCATTTGGATTATGAAGGAATAGAGGAATACCTTGCCGCGCATACGCAAAAAGAAGTAAAACGCAAGTATCTCGGAAATGTGCTGCTAACGGGTGTGACGGGTTATCTTGGGATACATATTCTTGTGGATTTGCTAAGGAACCCGGACTGGTGCGGCAAAATCGTCTGCCTGTCCCGTCCGAAGAAGACTCTCACTGCCTTAAAGCGTGTGAAATCTTCCCTGTTTTATTATGCGGAAGAAGATTTTTCCGCAAGTTACGGGGATAAATGGCTGGTGGTGGAAGGGGATATCACAAACCCGGATATTTTTACGCAAAAGTGCCCGGTCCGTATCCACACTATCATCAATTCCGCCGCAAATGTGTCCCATTTTTCCTACGGGGACGATTTGGAAAAGATAAATACGCAGGGGGTAAGGAACCTGATTCGGTTTGCCGGGAAGGAGCGGGCGGCGCTCTGCCAGATTTCCACCATCAGTGTTGCGGGCATGACGGCGGGGGATGCGCGGAAGGAGCGTTTTTGTGAATCGGATTTTTATATCGGGCAGGAAATCCATAACCAGTATATTTATTCCAAATATATGGCGGAATATGAGCTGCTCCGGGCGGCGGTGAAGGACGGACTGGAAATAAAAATCATGCGCATCGGGAATCTCCAGGGGCGCATCCGCGACGGGGAATTCCAAATGAATCTCCGTTCCAATGCCTTTACCCGCCGGTTTTCTTCTTATATTAAGATGGGGGCTGTGCCTTTGTCGGTTTATGAAGCAAGCGTTAATTTTTCGCCGGTGGACGAGACGGCGCATAACATCGTGGTGCTGACGGCGACGGGGGAGGATACGGCGGTTTTCCATGTCTGTCCGCCCGTGGAATTAAAATTTTCCGATTTGTTCCGGGCTGCCGCGAAGTTGGGCTATGCCGTGGAAGTGCTGACGGACGGGGAATTTGACAAGCTGCTGCAGGAGCGGAAGCAGACAGAGGAAGGCAGGGAACAGCTGCAAGGGTTAATGACAAATGAAGAAACAAAAAACTTTCATGAAATACCTGTTGTGCAGGATCTTACCGATGGGTATTTATGGAGTCTGCTGGAAGGGTGGAGCGTTATCACCGGGGAATATTTGGACAAATACCTGTCCGCCCTAAGCGGAATGGACTTATTTTAAAGGGGAGAGCGGAAAAGGAGAGAGATGGAATGGTGTCGATTGCACTTTGGAGTTTTGCGGTTTTCATGGCATCGGTGTTTGCCGGCCTGTTGACGGGGATTACGCTGATTCCGAAATACAAAGGTTCGGTAAGGGCTGTCTGTTGGACCATCGGGGCTGTGGTTGGATATTTCATAGCGTTTGTGAGCTATTCCGTTAATTTATATAACGATGCGGTGGGGATATTGGGGCTTTCCGCCCTGATGTGTATGATAGCGCAGTTTTTGTATAAGGACAGTTGGTCCACTAAGCTCGCCATATCCCTGATGGCATGTCTGATTGCCAATGTCAGCACGTTTATGTTCTGTGGGACTACGGATACCCTTCTTGGGACGGCGCTGGGATTGATTCAGGAAAGCCCTTATGATACGGCGAATCTGGTTTTCTTTATCGGAATCAAGATTTTCGTGTATGCCGTATTTTCGGTATTGTATGCCCGTTTCCTGAAAAAAACCATCCACCGCACCGTTGAGGCGGTCGGTGGGAAAATGGCAGTGTTCCTTCCGGCACTGTTCATTTCGGTGGTAGGATTTTATTTTATCAATCTTGTGTCAAACGGTGTGGGGATTTACCCGAACAGTCCATGGTTCTTTTTGCTGTATATTACGGTGTGCCTGATTTTTGTGGTGGAATTTTGGATGATTTTTTACTCCATTAACCAAAGTGCGAGGACGATGAAGACCACGGCGGAGCTGAATGTGGCGACAAATATCCAGCAGTCCATGCTGCCCTGCATTTTTCCCGCATTCCCCGAACGGGAGGAGTTCGACGTATTTGCCGCCATGGAGCCGGCAAAGGAAGTAGGAGGCGACTTTTATGACTTTTTCATGGTGGATGAACGCCATCTTGCCGTGGTGGCGGCGGATGTGTCGGGAAAAGGGGTTCCGGCGGCATTGTTCATGGTCATCGGGAAGACGCTGATTAAGGACCATACCCAGCCGGGCAGGGATTTGGGGGAGGTATTTACCGAGGTAAACAACCTTTTGTGTGAATCCAACAGCGAGGGTATGTTCATTACCGCTTTTGAAGGGGTATTGGATTTGGCAACGGGGGAATTCCGCTTCGTGAATGCGGGGCATGAGATTCCGTTTGTATGCAAAAAGGGAGGCGTCTTTGAGCCGCATAAGATACGTGCGGGATTTGTTCTGGCGGGTATGGAGGGCATCCGTTACCAGTGCGGCTCCATGCAGTTGGAGGAGGGGGATAAGTTCTTCCAGTATACGGACGGCGTAACGGAAGCGACCAATAAGGAGAACGGACTTTACGGCATGGAACGGTTGGAGAGGGTATTGCGTGATCATGCGGCGCTGTCGCCGGCGGAACTGCTGCCCGCCGTGAAAAGGGATATCGATGCGTTTGTGGGGGACGCGGAGCAGTTTGACGATATTACCATGATTTGTTTTGAGTTTAAGAAGAAGATGGGTTGGAGTTAAGCCGGATGCGCCGGATAAGATACGGTTGTCCTAAGGACGCGCTTTCGCCCGGCGTCAAACGTACAAATATTTTTTGGGGATTGGCAATTTGGAGACAGGAAGGAATGGTTAGTGCGGTATGGAGAACGGGAAAGCCGGAAATGGGAAAAAAGAAGCCGGGGAAATGGAAAACAGGAAAACGGAAACCGGGAAGACAGAGGGTGGTAAGGCGGGGAAACGGGAGTTGGGGAATGAAAGTATTGCGCAGGTATGCAAGGATGTGGAAGCGGCGCTGGGGGAATGTGGGGTGGCACAGAGGGATATCCTGCAGACCAGGCTTATGGTGGAGGAGACACTGTTAAAGTATCAGGAGGTTTTTGGGGCGGGGGCGGTATTTACGCAGAAGTGCACCAGGCGTTTAAACCGTATCCGGCTGGAACTCTCCCTGCCGGGGGAGCGCTTTGATCCTTTTGATACGGGGGAGGAAGGGCAGAGCGAAGTGCTGCGTGGACTGCTTGCCAATATCGGGGCGGCTCCTGTATGGCAGTATAAGAACGGGGAAAACCTGATTCTGTTTATGCCCAAAAAGAAGAAACGGTCACAAATGGTGTCTTTGGTGTGGTCGGTGGTGCTGGCGCTTTTGGGCGGCGGTTTGTGCCGCTTTTTGCCGGCGGGTATCCGGGAGTTTTTGATAAATGAGCTGATAGGACCTGTTTTTGAACGCTTTATGGGACTTTTATCCGCTATTGCGGGCCCCATGGTGTTTCTTTCGGTGGCATGGGGGATTTACAGCATCGGAGATACGGCTACGATGGGGAAGATTGGGAAAAGGATGATTGGACGTTTTCTTTTGATGTCCGTTCTTTTGACGCTTCCGGCATGTATGGCGGTTCTGCCTCTTTTTTCCCTCGCGGCGGGAGGCGGGGGAATGTTTGATTTTTCCGAACTGTTTCAGATGATTTTGGACATTGTTCCGGGAAATTTTTTTACGCCCTTTACGGAGGGGAATCCGCTGCAGATTATTTTTGTTGCGGTTTTGATTGGTACGGCAATGCTGATTTTGGGAAGTAAGGCTACGGTTGCGGCGGCGTTTGTGGAGCAGTCCAATTATATTGTGCAGTTCATCATGGAGACGGTCAGTTCTTTTGTGCCGCTGTTTGTATTCGGCAGTATTCTGACCATGGTGCTCGGCAATGATTTTTCCGTATTTTTCCATACGTATAAGCTGCTTCCTGCCATGCTCGCCGGGCATATGATTGTCATGGGAGTGTATCTTGTGCTGGTTTGTACGCGGAGGAAGGTGCGTCCTGCGCTGTTGCTAAAGAAGATGATGCCAACGTTCCTGATTGCGCTGACCACGGCATCTTCTTCGGCGGCTTTCGGGGTGAATATGGAATGTTGTGAAAAGGAACTTGGAATCGATAATAGGATTGTGAATTTCGGCGTTCCTTTGGGACAGGTCATATTTATGCCGGGAGTTTCCGTCCAGTTCCTTGCGGTGGGATTCTGCATGGCGGAAATTTACGGTGTGACGGTTTCCCCAGTGTGGCTGGCGATGGCGTTCCTCATTGCCATCGTGCTTGCGGTGGCGGCACCTCCGATTCCCGGCGGCGCGCTGACCTGTTATACCATATTGTTTGTACAGCTTAAGATTCCCATGGAGGCAATCGCAGTAACCATTGCCCTGAATGTAATACTGGAATTTTTCACGACTGCGGCGGACCTGTTCTGCCTGCAGGCGGAATTGGTGGAATTGGCCGCAGGGCTTGATATGCTGGATACCGGGAAACTGAAAAACGTTTCCTGAATGAGACGGCAATGCGTGTCCGCAGCTTAAATCCCCGGCAGGATGGGGGAGTGGTTGTAGAAAAAAGAAACGGAGGTGGAGAACCGGTGGAAAATGTGAAAATGCAGAAGTTCCATGCAGATGAGGTAATCTTGAAAGAGGGCGCGGTTTACGGTGAGATGTATAAGATTGTATCCGGGTCCGTGGCGGTATATATCCGGTACGGGGAAAAAGAGGAACATTTGATTGGAATTTATTCCAAACCGAAATGTTTCGGGGAAGCGAATGTGCTTTCCGACCAGCCCGGCATCTATACGGTGGTTGCCTATGACGATGTGCTGCTGATGCGCATCAGCAGGGATTCTTTGGAGGAATTTATCCGGAACAATCCTAAAAATGCCATTGATATCATGCAGAATATGGTGCATACCAATATGCTGATGCAGAAAAATATCAATCTGCTGCTGGATGATATCTATGAAAAACAGGACACGAATAAAAAGCGGACGCAGGAGCTGAAAAATAAGATTGAAAAGTACCGGATGGGCGGATTTTATCTTTAGGAACAGCGGGACAAAGCGTAACGGAAAAAATGCGTTCCATGCAAAACCGCTTTTGGGCAAATGTTTTTCTGATATAATGCAGTCACCGGTATTATTACATACGGGAAGACGGAACCAATAAACCGACAAAAAGAAGAAGGAGATACGGTTATGTCAAATTGTGATAACGACAGATTATGCCCCTGTACTTACGCCTGTCCAAGACACGGGAAATGTTGCGACTGTGTGGCACATCACAGGGACAATAACGAAGGGGTACCCGGATGCTTCTTTTCCAAAGAAGCAGAAGCCACTTATGACAGAAGCATCGAGGCGCTATGCCGTGACAGGGGGATTCTAAAGTAAACTTGAGATTCCAAAGGACCGTGTCTATGTGAAATACGAGGAAAGCGATAAATGGGGATGGAACGGGACGAATTTTTAGAGTTTTGGAATTTTGGAATTTGGGAATTGAAGTAAGCAGGAAGCGGGAAAACCGGCATGGAAACAGGAAATAGGAAACAGGACGGCAGGCATGAAAGCGGGAAGCAGGGTGGCAGGCATGGAATCGAAAAACAGGGTAGCAGGCGTGGAAGTGGGAGATAAAGCGGGAAGCAGGACGATAGGTTCCCGGATGGAACGGAAAACGGGAGGCAGAAAAGAAAGCGGAAAAGAAGGCGGGAGATTTTTCGCTGTGTTATGCGCGGCAGTTCTGCTGTCCTTTTTCATGGCAGGGTGCGGAAAACAGGTGCAGACGGCGGGAGACGTACAGGATGGGCGGGAAGCGGCGGAAGCCGGAACGGAAACCTTTCCGGCGGCGGAAAACTCCCCTGTTGCAGGAAAGAAAGTGGCATACATATTGAATATGGCTTCCAGCGAGATTTTCCGGCTCTGTGCCGACCAGTGCGTGGAAACGGCAGAAAAGCTGGGGATGTCCTGCGATGTATATTTTTCCGGCGGGGATGATGCCCTTTTCCAAAATTATATTGCCACATGTGCAGCGGACGGGTATGACGGGCTGTTTGTGTCGCACGGGGGAAAAGATTATTCTTATACGTTTTTGCAGGATATACTGGGAGCCTATCCGGATTTAAAAATCGTGACTTTTGATACCCAGTTTGAAGACAGTTCAGGACAGACACAAAAGATAAAAGGCGTGACCCAGTTCTTTCAGGATGATGAGGGATTGGCTGCGGATTTGTTGGAATACCTGTGCGGGGAACTGTATCCAGGCAGGGAGCAGGTGAACCTGATAAAAGTATGGGTAGGACCGGACTATATTGCCGTTTTTGACAGGCGGGAAAAGGGGTATCAGGAATATGAAGAAAGCGGGAAAATCCATACGCTGGAAGTCATCGGTCCTGCGGATTACGGCAACGTTACCGCGTCCATGTACGACGTGATGGGTGCAGCGCTGATGAAATACGGCGAAGGGGAAGTGGACGGCATATGGGTTGCTTACGATGCCTATGCCCAGGGGTGTTACCAGGCATTGAAGGAGTCGGGAAAGGATACTCCGCTGGTATCGGCGGATATCTGTAATATGGATATCCGGTATATGCTGGAGGAAGGTTCCATGTGGAAGGCATGTGCCTGTACCGATTTCAGGGCGAACGGGGAACAGGGAATCCGCATCCTTGCATTGGAAATGAACGGTGATTACGGGGATATTAAGGACCGGACAACGGGTGCGCCTGTGGATTATATTGAGATGCCCGCTGCCCTTATTACGCAGGACATGCTTAAAGAGGATTCGACTATTGGGAATCTGCATGAAATAGCGCCAAAACAGTACGGCGCCGTGGAATATTATGTGACGAATGACTGGCTGAAAGAGTGTATCGGGTATTAAAGCGTGTGCTGCGACCGCTTTTTCCCTGCCGGCCGGCTGTATTGTCTCTCTCTTTGGGCACTTTAGGTTGGAACGCGCGGAGGGAAGCGCTTTAAGAGAGGGGCGAGGCAGAGCGGCAGGCAGGGAAAGGGCGGTCGCAGGCGTGCCGCCGTCAGCGGACCCAAATACCCATTTCTTTTCTTCTGCGGCATGTTCGTCAGGTAATTCAATTAAGCCGCGACACTCCCTCATTTTATGAAAAGCCAACAGAATAGCGAATTGACATTTTCGCCTGATTAATCTATACTTTTCGTGTTAATATGAAAAATATGATTTTGGAGGTGGATGATATGTCTATGCCAAAGGGAAAGCACATATTTGGAACAGTAAAAGTCTGTGAACGAGGACAAATGGTAATCCCTAAAGAGGCAAGAGAAATTACAGGAATACTTTCCATGATGCTTCCATCAGTGCTTGAACTGTTTGGCTGCCGGATGATGGCGACTAAGGTGCCGCCTTTTGCGGAGGAGCGCAAAGCGGCAGTAGAACAGCTCGGATTTGCCGCTTCGGAAGAACGGGGTATCCCCGCTTACGTACCGGAAGACGGGAGAGGGCGGTTTCGTTTATGTATCACGCACATAAAGTTTTTCCCACGGGAGTCCCCCGTGGTTCTTTTTGTTATAATAAATTAACATGGCTTCGGCGAAACCGAGGGAGCCGTGCCTTCTGTCGTTGGCAGCCCGGCTCAGTTCCTTTATGGAAACGTGGCAGAGCTTGGATTGGAAGACGTCATCCTTTATGTCGTCGCCATAGGCATGGATGAGTTTGGCTACCCCGTTTAACATGTTGGCGCTGAAGGAATGGTTTTCCCCTTCCCAGGTGCCGGCGATGAGACGCAGGATACGGTCGAGGACATGGTATCCGTATTGCCCGTAAATGTTTTCCAGTGTGGATATGGCGCGGATGCTGTTCGGGCAGGGGACGGAGCTTATGGTGAGGGAATAGGATTCCACCAGTTCTTTTATGATAAGCTGTTTGTCGTTTCCGGCTTCCACGTTGGCCATGAATATTTCGTAGGGGAGCAGCGGTTTGACATACTTCTGCTGGTTGGCGAAAATATCCGCTTCGTGGGCGTATAGGAGGTCGTCGTAAATCATGCACCATACGGGTGTTTCCCTTGAGCCGGAAACCAATGCGATGATTTCAATGGTATGCTGGCCGTTAAACACATAATTGATGCCGTCGCGGCGGCTGACTTTGACCGGATTGATTTGGTACAGGTCAAAATGTTCCGCCGCCCGTTTCACATGCCGGGCGGACAGATTCCGCTGGTATTCCTGGTTGGAAACGAGGTTCTTAATGGGGATTAATTCGTAGTGGACATCAGGGACGAACTGCAGGATGTCCGTTTCCTGCTCACTGTCTGTTTCCGGTGCGGTGTTTTGGTCCGGTATGGTCCGGTATTCCTGTGCCGCCTGATGTTCCGGTATCGTTTGTATGTCTGTTTCTTTTATGTCTGTCTTTTGTGTTTCCATAATATATTCCTCATTTCGGTAATTGTAATTGTTGAATGAAAATTGACGGAAGCGGTCCGTTTCGTCTCCTTCCCCTGCCGTATGCGGCACAAAGCGCTTATCAATTGCGCTTCATGGGAGGCGGATGTTTAAGCATGGTCCAGCATCCGGTACAGACGGTCTGCAGCCTGGCGGAGGGCGCAGAGCTGCGTTTTTGCTTTCTGTTTGGCGGCGGGGGAGATATGTTCCAGTGCGGCATGGTCCTCCACATGTGCGATGGAGCTGACCCAGGAGGGGATGGTCAGGGCAAGGCTGGAGACTCCGGCATCCGGGTCATAGGCGGGAAGGTTATGGATTTGAGGGGCAAATTTGGGGCGGAAAGGCACAGGGGTTTTGCAATGCTGTTCCTGCCGGATGTCATCATACCTGATATGGCGGCAGTTGCCGTCCGTTTTTTCTTTCAGGCGGTTGAGCGCGCAAACCGGGAGTTTTGCAAGTTCGCCCACATTTTCAAGGGAGATGGCGAGTGCGGAAGAAAGGATGCAGGCCGCGAGTTCCCCGTTTTTTCCGCGCAGCAGGTCGATGTTTTTGGCGAAACGTCCGTATTTTAAAACGGTGCCTGCAGCAAGGCAGTATTGGGCGCCGACGGCATGCGCGGTTTCGTATTTTTTCTGTGGTTTTGCCGGAAGGGATACCTGTTTTTGTCCGTATGCCGCAGGGAAAAGTTTCAGGCATTCCCTGACGCGGATGTCCAGGTCGGCGTGGTATTGCTGCCCGATTAAATATTTCCTCATTTCCGGCGTTAAGTCTTCCCGTTTCAACTGCGTTTGGCAGACGAAGGATACGGCATCCGGCAGTCCGGTGAAATTCCGGCAGGTGACCGGAAACGGAATCCCCAAAAGTCGGCAGAGCTCATATCGTTTGCTCCCGTCGATGATGCAGTTGTCCCAAATGAGGAGAGGGGTGCGGCAGCCGTGGACGGAAATGTCTTCTTCCAGCGCCCGGTATTCCTGTTCCGTAAGGGGCTGTTTTAAAGATTGCAGGATGGCGTTTTGTGTGTAAACGGTTTGGGATGTAGTCATGATTACCTCATTTCCGTGCCGGCGTTCCGCCCTTTTTTGGACTGGCAGTGATTTCCGGTCTGCACAGGTCAAAAGCAAAAAGGAATTCCCCGCCGGAGCGGATACTTTCCCCATACAGCCGGTACCGGCAGGCGGCATCCCATTCCATGAGGGAAAGGATTTTTGTAAAAAAGATGCGGCAGGGAATCTGTTTCGGGGCGCGTTTGGGCAGACTGCACCAGCGCAGGGAATCTTTCGTGTCTTTGGTACAGGGACGGATGATTAGTTTTTTTGTGTCCGGATTGACATAAATCCGGATATATTCCGTGTCGGGAAGTTCTTTGATGCAGGCGCTATTTACGGCCGCTTTTTGGTTGTGGAAGGTAAAGGCGGGTCGGTTCATTTCAGGATCTCCTTTTGCATTTTTACGGTTACGTATTCCGTGTTTTGTGTGTTCCGTTTACTGCAGTGTTTCGGGATGTTTCCGTATCTGTGCCGTCTCTGCTGTTTCCTGCAGCTCCCGTAAGATGGAATGGATACCGTCATGGATTTTGGCGGTATCCGTGACATGGATGTCCGGTTCGGCGTATGGCTGCGATTTTATGGATGCCTTCCATTCCCTGCCGGAAAAAGAGGCGGTTTCACGTGCCTGGGCATGGGTCAGGGAATCGCTGCCAAAGCCGGTTTCCCATTCGGGCGGACAGACAGCCTCCCTTGTGGATGATGCCGTGAAAACTTCTGCTTCGCGGAGGTTGAAAATGAGGATGCTTTCCTCCGTGTTCCGGTGGCAGATGCCGAGGATGCGGTACCGGTATCCGCTTTCCCATCCAAAGAGTGTGAACAGGGTTGGCAGGTAGGCGCAGCCGTGGATTTGCCGGGATACTGTTTTCCCTTTTTTGTCTGCTGCCCACCGGATGGCGTGGCGGTCTTCTTTTGTACTGGGGCGGACGGCAAACAGCATATGGTCCGGGTGGACGAGGAATTCCACATATTCGCAGCAGCACATCCGGCGGATTGCCTCGGCGCTGAAACGGACGGTTTTTGTGCGGAAGGTCACACAGATGCGTTCCGTGGTATTGAAAAACTGCGCGCGGACCACCTGGAAGCCCTGTAAGACGGCATTTTCCAGCGCGGGGGAAAAACAGTCCGGCGTTTTGTCCGGTACGCTTTGGGAGGCGAGGCGGTAGTCGTCCGGCCGGAAACCGCCCCATTTCGGATGGACGGGGACGAACCCCCGGAAGACGCCTTCCGTTATCACTTCGGTCTGCGGGAGGATGCCTCTGTTTCCGTATTTTGCGTTGGCAAGCAGTCTTTGGACGGCGATGAAATCGCCGCGTGGGATGATGGACTCGTGGTGGTCCCTCCAAATGTACTGGTTGCGGTCTTTCCGGTTTTTCTTTGCCTTGTGGTCCAGGTAGTTGGGGGTAAAAGTTTTCCTGGCCAGGATATCCCCGCAGTGCCGTTCGTTTTGAAGAATGCCGAAGATGCTTCCGGCGGACCATACGGTATTGCCTTTTTTTGTTTTACACCCGGTATTGGTCAGGATACCGGCAATCTGACGGCAGGAATAACCGTACAAATACAGGAAGAAAATAAGGCGGACAATCCGCGCTTCTTCTTCGTTGACGGTAAGGTTCCCGTTTTCGTCCCGGTCATAGCCAAGGAGGGCAGGAGTGAGGAAGATGCCGCGTTTGAAGCGCATTTCTATGGATGCGTTCATGATTTCACTTTTGTTATGGCTTTCTTCCTGCGCAAACGTGGCAAGGAAGGAAAGGCTAAGTTCATTGCTGGAATTCAGGGTATAGATATTTTCCGTTTCAAAAAATATGCCGACGGGAGGTTTTAAATCTTTGAGCTTTCGGACATAGCTAATGCAGTCTAAAAGATTCCGGGCGAAACGGGATACGCTTTTTGTAACAATCAGGTCGATTTTTCCTTCCTCGCAGTCGGCAATCATCCGGACAAAGGCATCCCTGTGCTTTAAGGAAGTGCCGGAAATTCCTTCATCGGCATAGATTTCCGCCAGCTCCCAGCCGCTTCGCTGGCGGATCATGTCCGTATAATGATTTTTCTGAAGCTCATAGGAGGATGTCTGCCGCAGGTCGTCCGTGGAAACCCTTGCATATACGGCGACCCGTTTAACGGAAGTCTGGCTGTGGAAACCGGCTTCGGGAATGGCAGGGATGACGTCGAGGATGTCTTGTCCGGTACCCTGGTAGCGTTCCCGGATTTTGGATTTTAAGTTTGTAGTATCTCCCATGCTGTTTTCTGCTTCCTTGTCTGTTTATATTTGCTTTTTCATATGTTTCCCCGCATTTTTCCGCGGTGGCGGCTGTGGGGTTTGCTGTTAATTTTACGGGATTTTTGGGAAAAAGCCATAAACCGAAAGGATAAGCAGTATGCTGCGGGTTTATGGCCTGTTTGTGTTTTACGGCCGGATGTTCCAGCCGTTTATGCGTATGGCATTCTTTGCGGATTTCAGGATCTCATAGAGAAAGCGTTTCTCGGCGGCGGAACAGCCATACAGGAGCAGGCAGATGTCCGTTTGGTAATCGGCATCGCCGGCCGTTTGGTTTCCTGCGAGCAGGTCGTTCATGGTTACGCCGAGGGCATCCGCGATGGAAAGCAGGCTTTCAAGCCCCGGATGTTTCCTTGCTCTTTCGATGTTGCTGATGTAAACGCTGGAAAGACCGGAAAAAGCGGCAAGTTCCTCCTGGGATAGTCCCTGTATCAAACGCAATTCCCGGATTCTTGTGCCAATCAGGGTATAATTGACAGACATGGTCATTCACCTCCTTTGCGGGCAGAAATTGTTTCAGGCGTGAACAGCAATGAACGGTTTGCCTGACTGCCTGCGGAAATAAATTATCATGGAATTACGGTTGTGTCTGTGTTAAGATTAAGGAAAAGGCAGACAGCAGTATAGAAGATAGAAGGAGAACGGTATGGCAAGGACGGCGGCAATCGGGGTGCAGGATTTTGGAACGCTGATGGAAAATAACTACTTTTATGTGGATAAAACGGATTTCATCCGGGAATGGTGGGAGAACGGGGACAGCGTGACGCTGATTACCCGTCCGAGGCGTTTTGGCAAGACGCTGAACATGAATATGCTGGAACGTTTTTTCTCCCTGGATTATGCGGGGAAGGGAAGCATTTTTGAAAACCTGAGGATATGGAAATCGGAAAAGTACCGGGGGATGCAGGGGACGTATCCGGTTCTCGGACTCAGCTTTGCGAACGTGAAAGAGAACACGTTTGGAAAGGCGAAGATAAGGCTCTGCCAGATTATATCGGACTTGTATAATAAACGGGAGTTTTTAAGGGACAGCGGTATCCTGTCGGAAAAGGAGTGCGGATATTTTGACCGGGTATCCGAAGACATGACGGAGACGGATGCGGCGGTTTCCCTCCACCGGCTGTGCGATTACATGCAGCGTTATTACGGGAAAAAAGTAATTATCCTGTTGGACGAGTACGACACGCCGATGCAGGAGGCGTACATGCACGGGTACTGGGATGAGATAGTTTCCTTCATGAGGAACCTGTTCAATGCCACGTTTAAGACAAACCCGTTTTTGGACAAGGCAGTTATGACGGGGATAACGAGGATAAGCAAGGAGAGTATTTTTTCGGATTTAAACAACTTAGAGGTAGTAACGTCCACTGCGGATAAATACACGGATGCATTTGGTTTTACCCAAACGGAGGTATCGGACGCATTACGGGAATTTGGGATGTCCGGAATGGAAGAAGGAGTCCGGGACTGGTATGACGGTTTTACGTTTGGAAAAAGAACGGATATTTACAATCCATGGTCCATCATTCATTTTCTTGGTAAAAGGAAATTTGCCACTTATTGGGCAAACACCAGCAGCAACAGCCTTGCGGGGAAGCTGATCCGGGAAGGGAGCCGTGACGTGAAGGTCACGATGGAGGAGCTGTTAAGCGGGGGGACGCTGCGGACGAAAATCGACGAGCAGATTGTGTTTAACCAGCTCGACCGGAATGAATCCGCGATATGGAGCCTGCTGCTTGCCGGCGGGTATTTAAAGGTGGAGGAACACACCATGGACGCGGAGACGGGGCGTGAGGAATACGCCTTAAGGCTGACGAACAAGGAAGTAAGGCTGATGTTTGAAACCATAATCGGGGACTGGTTTAAGAACTATACGCCGGAGTACAATGATTTCATTAGGGCACTGCTGGCGGGGGACGTGGAAGCCATGAACGAATACATGAACCGGGTGGCGCGTGACACGTTCAGTAACTTTGACACAGGAAAAAGGGTTTCGGAAAAGTCGCAGCCGGAACGTTTCTACCACGGGTTTGTGCTGGGCCTGATGGTGGAGCTTTCGGACCGGTATGCAGTGACCTCCAACCGGGAAAGCGGTTTCGGGCGTTATGACGTGGTACTGGAACCGTTGGGCGGGAATGAAACGGACGATGCAGTTATCCTGGAATTCAAGGTCCGCCGGCCCCAAAAGGAAAAGTGCCTGGAGGAGACGGTACAGGCGGCGCTTTTGCAGATTGAGGAAAAAAAGTACGCGGCAGCGCTGGAAGCGAAAGGAATCCCGTCGGCACGCATCCGCAAATACGGGTTTGCGTTTGAGGGGAAGGACGTGCTAATCGGATAGGCGCAGGCTGCAGACCGATATGTATCGCATGAAACCGGGCAAAAAACATGTAAAAGAGACAAAAAACCTATATTTATTACACTGGTTTCCGGTCCAAATACCTGTTAAAATTCCAGTGGGACAGGCGGGAATCCACCTGTGCGGGGGCATAACGGAAACGCTGACGGGAACTGCGGCGGGAAAGGAATACGGCGATGGACAATTTTTTAAGGGAAATCCGGCAGAAAGCGGAAGGCTGCCCGGAACTGATGAAAGTATTTACGGACTGCTGTGCGGATACATGGAACACTGCGGTGAAAGAAATGGAAGACGGCACGGCGCATGTGATTACGGGGGATATTCCTGCTATGTGGCTGAGGGATTCGGCGGCACAGATGCGTCCGTTTCTTTTTTTCGCAAAAGAGGACGGGGAAATGAGGGAGCGGATTGCGGGAGTGGTCCGCAGACAGTTTATGTATATCTGTTTGGACGAATATGCCAATGCGTTCAACGAATCCCCAAACGGCGCGTGCTGGGAGAAGGATGACCCGGAGCAAAGTCCATGGGTTTGGGAACGGAAGTTTGAGGTTGATTCCCTCTGCTATCCGGTGCAGCTTGCTTACCTTCTTTGGAGGAATACGGGATGTGTTTCCCAGTTTGACCAGAATTTTTTCCGGGGAGTGGAAAAGATTTTCCGCGTCTTCCGGACGGAACAGTTTCATGAAGAACGGTCCGCATACCGGTTCCGGAGAAAGAGCGCCCTGTTCCGGGATACGCTTTCCCGGGACGGGAAAGGGGCTTTGGTGAAGCCCGGGACGGGGCTTATCTGGTCCGGATTCCGTCCCAGTGACGATGCCTGCACGTATGGATACCTGATTCCGTCCAATATGTTTGCCGTAGTCGTCATGGGGTATCTGGAGGAAATGGCGCGGGAACTGTTTCATGAGAAACGGCTGGAAAAAGAGGCGTGGCTGCTGCGGGAGCAGGTCCGGGAAGCCATTGAAAAAGAAGGGAAAACCTACACGGAAGAATTTGGCATGGTCTATGCCTATGAAGTGGACGGGTATGGTATGTATAATCTTATGGACGATGCGAACGTCCCCAGTCTTTTAGCCATGGAGTATCTGGGATATCCGGCGGACCGGCAGGCGGCAGAGAATACAAGGAGACTTATCCTGGGTGAAGGAAACCCTTATTACTATAAAGGTGTGAAAGCGTCCGGGATAGGGAGCGCCCATACGCCGTCCGGTTATATTTGGCATATCGCGATGGCAGTGCAGGGACTGACAAGCAAAAGCCAGGGAGAAAAACTGGCAATCCTTAAGCGCATGGCGGCGACAACAGGAGGAAAAGGCGTAATGCATGAGGGTTTTCTTTGTGACGACGATAAGCAATATACGCGTGAATGGTTCTCCTGGGCGAATGCGATGTATATGGAGCTGTTTTTGGATTACCTGGGGTACCGGCTGGAAACATCCGCCTGCGGTGCGGACCGGTTGGCATGAAAGACTGGCGGCACGGCTGCCTGCTGCAGGATTTTTCCTGATTTTGGCGGCAGGCGTGTTTGCGTGTGCCAGGCTGGCAGGATGTGATTGACGAAGCGCAAAGGCAAGTGGATGAATTTATGGCAAAGAAAAAATAAAGGGAGAGTGGAAGAACGGTTAAAATCATAGGAAAAGAGCAGCCAAACATACCATGGCAGGAGCCAAAAGGCGGGGAGAATCTGCCGGTGTGGCGGTATGACGCAAATCCGGTTATCGGACGGTTTGCGGCAAAGAATGCAAACAGTATCTTTAACAGTGCGGTAGTCCCTTTTGGGGATGGATTTGCGGGCGTATTCCGCTGTGACAGCAAGTCCATCAGCATGGATATTTTTCCGGGATTCAGCAGGGACGGCATACATTGGGAGATTTCGGAGGAACCGGTGCGCTTTGAGGGGGCGCACCCGGAAGTGGCAAAGAGGGATTACCGGTACGATCCGAGGGTTTGTTTTTTAGAGGACCGGTATTACATTACCTGGTGCAACGGATACCATGGATATCCGACCATCGGGGTAGGCTATACCTTTGATTTCCGTACCTTTTACCAGTTGGAAAATGCGTTCCTGCCGTTTAACCGCAATGGCGTGCTGTTTCCGCGCAGGATTAACGGGAACTATTATATGCTGAGCCGGCCCAGCGATAACGGGCATACGCCGTTTGGGGATATTTTCTTAAGCGAAAGCCCCGATTTAAAATATTGGGGATGCCACCGGTACGTGATGGGAACGGTGAAAGGGGATGCTTCCGCATGGCAGAGTACCAAGATAGGTGCAGGGAGCGTTCCCATCGAAACGGACCGGGGATGGCTTTTGATTTACCACGGCGTGATTCAGACGTGCAACGGTTTCGTATACCGGATGGGTTGTGCGCTGCTGGATTTGGAAGAACCCTGGAAGGTCATAAAACGGTCCAGGAACTATATCCTGGGTCCCCATGAGCTGTACGAATGCGTAGGGGACGTGCCGAATGTGGTATTTCCGTGTGCGGCGCTGGCGGATGCGGCGACGGGGCGGATTGCCATTTACTATGGATGCGCGGATACGGTGACCGGATTGGCATTTACCACGGCGGACCGGCTGATGGAAGATATGGAAGATGCGGGAAAAATGGCGGCGGACCACCCGGAGTCCGCCCTTTGGGAACTGTGCGGGCACAGCCTGGACCGGATGGATGCAAAAATGCCGTTTGACGCGGCGTCGTCAGGGGACTGCTGCGGCAAACGGCTGGTGGAACATTATATCGGGCATCATTGGGGCGGCAAACCTGGTGCCGAATCCGGCCGGTAATTGAAAATTGAAATATTTACTCCTGCAGCAGTTTTTCCACTGAAACAAGTTTCACGCAGAGTACAAAAATCTTTGTGGCGTCTTCCATTTCCTCAGAGGTCGGAAAAGTCGGTGCGATACGGATATTGGAATCCTCCGGGTCGGTACCGTAAGGATAAGTTGCACCTGCGCCCGTAAGCACAACGCCCAAGGATTTACACTTTGCAACGATTGCCTTGGCACATCCGGGCATGGCGTTGAAGGAGATGAAATATCCGCCTCTTGGCTTGATCCAGCTTCCGATTCCCGTTCCGGTCAGTTCGACATCCAGCGTATGAAGGACGGCTTCAAATTTGGGGCGGAGAATCTCCGCATGTTTTTGCATATGGGCTTTCAGGCCGTCTATGTTTTTGAAAAATCTTGCGTGCCGCAACTGGTTAATCTTGTCATGGCCGATAATCTGCGCATCCATAAACTTCTTAATATATTCCATATTGTTTTGCGAGGTGGCAATCGCGGATACGCCTGCGCCGGGGAAACTTACCTTTGAGGTCGAAGCGAAGATGTATACCATATCCGGGTTCCCGGCCTTTTCGCATTCTTCCAGGATATTTAAAATCTCATCCTGTATTTCGTCATAAATATGGTGGATGCAGTATGCGTTGTCCCAGAAAATACGGAAGTCCGCAGCCTTCGGTTTCAGGTTTGCAAAACGCCGCACCACTTCATCCGAGTAAGAGATTCCTGTTGGATTGGAATATTTGGGGACGCACCAAATGCCTTTTACCGCGTCGTCGTTGTTTACGTACTGTTCCACCATGTCCATATCGGGGCCGTCTTCGTACAGCGGAATGTTAATCATTTCGATACCGAATAATTCCGTGATTTTAAAATGACGGTCGTATCCGGGAACCGGACATAAGAACTTTACGTGGTCCAGCTGGCACCAGGGAGTGGAACCGTTCACGCCTTTTACCATGGAGCGTATCACGGTATCGTACATGATGTTCAGGCTGGAATTGCCGCATACGATGACATTGTCTTTGGGGACTCCTATCATATCGGCAAGAAGCCGCCGGCACTCACCGATACCGTCCCAATCCCCGTAATTTCTTGTATCGTTTCCCAACAGGGTATGCATATCCGCCCCGCTGTTGATGACATCCAGCATCGGCATGGACAATGCCAACTGCGAAGCACCCGGCTTACCCCTTGCCATATTGAGGGAAAGTCCCATCGCTTCCGCTTTCTTGAATTCTTCTTCTAAATCTGCTTTCAGCGTGAGTAGTTCCTCACGGCTCATGTCTTTATAGGCTTTCATAGTGCATCTTTCCTTTTCGGTTTTTTGGTAGTTAGTGTTTTGCATGAAATTTTCGGTTACGCTATATTTTACCATTTTCCTATCGTGGATGCAATAGGGCGATTTGGATATGCGGTGCAGGAGGGGAAGTGCAGGGCGTGAAGGAAGTGTTTTTGCGAGGGTGTTGCGTGGAAATTAATTTCCGGTTTTTCCAGGGGCTTAGGATTTTATTTACAAATGCCGTGTATGGTCCTGTTTTTGACAGTAGTACGGACAATGAATCGCTGTAACCCTAGTATTTATGC
>ERZ779637.585-NODE-585-length-22217-cov-8.911019_pt1 | contig 22217 bp, 18 predicted proteins | sample MGYA00514196_ERZ779637 | MGnify/ENA primary metagenome ERZ779637 (study PRJEB29562, sample SAMEA4376700) | mouse gut metagenome | isolation source: Cecum | study: EMG produced TPA metagenomics assembly of the A DSS colitis mouse model was used to assess the...
AGCCAAGTGGCTGCTTGCAGACATTTGGCGACTGCCGCGAGGGTCAAAGACCCCGCTGCTCTGCAGCGCTGCAAGTTTGATACCCCGTTGCTTGCAGCGGGGTCTTTGATTTTGCTTTAACCGGAATATAATAGTCCATCTGCTCATACCCCATTATTTTCTTCGCAAGGGGTGACGTAATGATATTCCCCAGTTCCGGACGTGATGCGTCACGCTCAAATCCGTTCCCGCTTAGAAACTGATCGATCTCCGTGTCCATATGCTCCTTATCTGTCTTCTGATCTATGTCGGTTGCTACGGCATAGAGGCCGCCCGGGAAGTCTATGATTTCAAATTCGTCCGGAACATTCATGCCATCTTCATACATATACAGCCAGACAAACCCCTCTCCTGCCCAATATAGGAAATCTTTTGGAAACAGACCGCGTTCCTGCGAAGATAACCATTCGTCAAACAGATTGAACTTTCCCTCTCCGAACATACCTGTTCCGGAAGAAACCATTTTACAGGCGGGCATTTCATAAATTCTTACACTCTGCATTATCAATTCTTCCGATCTTATCAAAATTACTATAAGTATAACACATATATCCTGACACCCTATGTCAAGATATATTTTTCTTATAGATTTCCTGTGCCTGTGCAGCTAAAACAGCTTTCAGGCAGGTTGGTTCAATGATTTCAACCTGCGCCCCGAATGAAAGCAGATAACCGATCAGCCATGTATCAATTGGCATTTCAGCACGGGCGATCAGATTGCCATTTTCCTGATATTCGATTTGCGTTTCGTCAAATTCATCATAAACACGATACGCCAGTTCTTTTGAAAACAGAAGGACGATCCGGGAGCACATCTTTTGCAGATCATTTGTTTGCTCCGGATATGGTCTTGGCATAAATGTATTCTCTGATAATTCCAACTCTACTATGCGGTTTAATTTGAATATCCGGAAATCCTGCCTTTCCGTGCAAAAAGCTTTCAGATACCATTCTTTTGATTTATAAGACAGTTTTAATGGCTGGACGATTCGTGTACTTCTTTCGCTCTTCGTATTTTCATAGACGATCTTTATTTCTTTACACTGAATGACTGCTGTTTTTAATTTTTCAAATTTCGAGTTATCAAAAGCACATTTTCCCCAGCGAGAAAAATCTACTTCAAGCCAGTTTCCTGTATTGACGTTGAAAAGTGCTGATAATTTTGTCAGAATCTCCTTTCCGCCCATATAGCCTGTAGCCAGAATGCTTTGGATCGCTGTAAGAACATCCTGCTTTTCTTGTTCGGATAATATTGCCCGATCCAGAATAAAATTCTGCAATAAGTAGATTCCCCCATTTCTTCCTGCTTCGGCATAGATCGGAATACCTGCGCCGCTTAGCGCTTCCACGTCACGATAAATGGTCCTTGGGGAAACTTCAAATTCGGCAGCTAATTCAGGAGCCGTAGCGTGTCCCTTGTCTAAAAGATAATATAAAACTTTGAATAAACGGCTGTCTGACATTGTTTCACCTCCCATTATAGAATACCAGAAAAATCCTGATATGGTCTGGCAAGTTTTGATATTTTCACACGGCTATTTGTGACGCTCCGGAATGGAGATTAATATATGTATAGTAAACGACATAACAAATTTCTGCTTCCGGTTCCTGCCAAAGCCATATACGGAAGCTTTTGCAGGACCGAAAATGAAATTTTTAATGTCGTTAACTATAAGACAGAAAAGGCGATGGAATCATAGGTGTACAATACATGACAGGTTCGGGATCGTAGGACGCGATTCTTTATGCGGCGCTGGGTCAATGAGAGTGTGATGCTACCCCTTGCAGTTTTTGATATGCGCCTTCAGCTTTTTCATGGCCCAGTCATAATGGCTGGATGTAATGCTGACAAAGTAGGATCCCAATGTGCTTCCACCCACCCATTTGTAGACGCCTTTCGTAAATAATTCCTCATTGGAGAAGGTTTCCGCCAGCTGCATGACTTCTCTGTGGCTTTGCTCAAGCATCTCTTTTGCCTCTTCCAATGAGGTATTCTGATGCTTTTTCCAGAAGAAGACATTCATCTCACCGTAGGTTTTCCAGTTGTAGGGCCGGGGAAGGAAAGGCTTCTCCTCTCCGTTCCGGTTGGCCTGTACCCAGTTTAAGAGAAGCTGATGCCACTCATACAGATGGATCAGGACGTCCCGGAGATTCTGATCGCGCTTCCAGTGTGACTCCTTCTTCTTCTCATCCGCTGAGAAATCAAATTCGACTGCAAGTTCCTTCTCTGTCAATCCGGCGATGAGAGTGTTCAGTTTCTGATAATTTTCGGCTGCCGCGGCCGTTAAGTCCGTTTTTGAAGTTGGTCTGCTCATAAGGTTTGTACCTCCGTCTTTCTGATGTGTTTTGTATTTCCAATGCCTGTTGTATTGGTTGTTTTAAAGAAAGGATAGCACACATATCTTGACATCTAATGTCAGGGTTTATTGGCAGACTTTATATTTTGTGGCAGATAAATATGTCTTTCGCAATTTATCATGGTATGCTACAATTTATTGCAGGAAAGGAAGTGACATGGTGGGACTGGCAGAATCTGAACGCAGAAAAGACGAGAAAATGGACGGAGTGCTCTATGATATGTCGCCGGCGCCGGGATATCGGCATGGGATCATCAATAATAATATTAATAAGATCATAAAGCAGGAATTAAAGAACAGTCTTTGCCTGGCCTTCATGGAGAATCTTGATAAAATGAAACTGGAGGATATTTTTGAGGGGCTTGATTAACCCTGATAAGGATTGAGAAGTATCATGAATAGTAAAGTATTACGTGTCTTAGAGTACAACAAAATAATCGAGCGACTGACCGACAAGGCCACCTCGGAGCAGGGGCGGAAGCTGACGGCAGCTTTAGAGCCGATGACGGACTTGGATGCAATCGAGAAAGCGCAGACGGAGACGGCGGATGCGCTGGGATATTTGTTCCGCAAGGGTTCTACGTCCTTTGGCGGCAACAAGGATCTGGGGATGTGCATCCGGTCGCTGGAGATCGGCAGTACGCTTTCCATCGCAGAACTGCTGCGGATAGCGGCTTTTCTGGAAAACGTCAGCCGTATCAAGAGCTACGGACGCAAGGAGCGGGAGGATACGCCGGCTGATTCTCTGGATGAGTATTTCGAGAGTCTGGAGCCTTTGACGCCACTCTCCAATGAGATTCGCCGTTGCATTCTGTCGGAGGAAGAGATTGCCGACGATGCCAGCCCGGCCCTGAAAAAGATCCGCCGCAGCATGGCGATCGCGAACGACCGTATTCATTCCCAGCTGGCGTCCATGATCAGCGGTTCCTGCCGGACGTATCTGCAGGATGCGGTGGTGACCATGCGTAATAACCGCTACTGTATTCCGGTCAAGTCCGAGTACAAGGGGCAGGTGCAGGGGATGGTGCACGACCAGTCGTCTACCGGTTCCACCTTTTTTATCGAGCCGGCGGCCGTCGTTAATCTGAACAACGAGCTGCGGGAGCTGGAGATCAAAGAGCAGGAAGAGATCGCGGTCATTCTGGCCGATTTGAGCGCGCAGGCGGGCGCGTATACGGAGCTTTTGACCGGGAATCAGAAGGCCATGACGGCCCTTGACTTTATCTTTGCCAAGGCCGCTCTGGCGCTGGAGCAGAATGCCACCATGCCTGTTTTCAATACGGAGCATCAGATCCGCATCCGGCAGGGGCGGCATCCCCTTCTGGACAAGAAGAAGGTGGTACCCATTGATATTCAGCTGGGTATTGATTTTGACTTACTGGTCATCACCGGACCCAATACCGGTGGTAAGACGGTTTCCCTGAAGACAGTAGGACTTTTGACGTTGATGGGGCAGGCGGGACTGCATATTCCGGCGCTGGACCGTTCGGAACTGTCAATCTTTGAGGAAGTTTATGCGGATATCGGGGACGAACAGAGTATTGAGCAGAGTCTAAGCACCTTTTCTTCCCATATGACGAATATCGTGTCAATCCTGCAGCAGGCGGACGGTAATTCGCTCTGTCTGTTCGATGAACTGGGGGCGGGCACGGATCCCACCGAGGGTGCGGCGCTGGCGATTTCGGTGCTGGATCATCTGCATGGCCGCGGCATCCGCACGATGGCCACCACTCACTACAGCGAGTTGAAGGTTTATGCCCTTTCCACGCCTTTTGTGGAGAATGCCAGCTGTGAGTTCAGCGTGGAAACGCTGCGGCCCACTTATCGTCTGCTGATCGGGATTCCCGGGAAGAGTAACGCTTTCGCGATCTCGTCCAAGCTGGGGCTGCCGGATCACATCATTGAGGATGCGAAACGGCATATTACGGAGGATAAGGAAAGCTTCGAGGATCTGCTGGCGAATCTGGAGAACAGCCGTGTGACCATTGAGAAGGAGCGGTTGGAGATCGCAGGCTATAAAGAAGAGGTCAAGGCGCTGAAACAGAAGCTGGAAGCCAAACAGGAGAAGATCGATCAGGCGAAAGAGAAGATCCTGCGGCAGGCCAATGAGGAGGCCCGCGAGATCCTGCAGAATGCCAAGGAGCTGGCGGACGAGACGATCCGTGTTTTCCAGAAGGCGGAGGCCGGTATTTCCATCAAGGATCTGGAGAAGTCCCGTCAGAAGGTGCGCGACAAGATTTCAGAGAAAAATGAAAAATTAAAGCTTAAGAACGATAAGCCTACGCATAAAGTGTTGAAACCGACTCAGATCAAGCCCGGGGACAGCGTCAAGGTGGTGTCCATGGGGCTGAAAGGGACGGTCAGTTCTCTGCCGGATAAGAACGGCAACCTGTTTGTACAGTGCGGCATCATCCGGTCCAAGGTGTCTTTGAATGACTTGGTACTGATCGAGGAGGAGACGATCAATACCGGTAAGATGCAGCGGTCTTCTTCCGGCAAATTGAAGATGTCCAAGTCCTATTCCATTTCCACGGAGATCAATCTGCTTGGCCGGACGGTGGACGAGGCGCTTTCCGAACTGGACAAATATCTTGATGACGCCTATCTGGCCCATCTGCCAAGCGTGCGTGTGGTACATGGCAAGGGGACCGGTGCCCTGCGTAGTGCAGTGCATAATTACCTGCGCAAGAACCGGGTGGTGAAGAACTACCGCCTGGGAGAATACGGGGAAGGCGACGCGGGCGTTACGATCGTGGAGTTTAAGGAGTAACAAAAAGAACAGCGACAGGAGTTATAAAGGTATGGTAAACAGACAGAAAATTTTGATCGTAGATGATGATAATAATATTGCAGAACTGATCGCTCTTTATCTGACGAAGGAGTGTTTCGAGACGATGATCGTCAATGACGGGGAGTCGGCGCTCTCGGCGGTGGACAGCTTCGGGCCGAACCTGATGCTGTTAGACCTGATGCTGCCGGGAATCGACGGCTATCAGGTGTGCCGCGAGGTGCGCTCTAAATCTACGCTGCCGATCATCATGCTCTCGGCTAAAGGTGAGGTTTTTGATAAGGTGCTGGGACTGGAACTGGGGGCTGATGATTACATGGAGAAGCCTTTTGACTCCAAGGAACTGGTAGCCAGGGTGAAGGCGGTGCTGCGCCGCTACAAGCCGGTGGCCGCAGAGCCTAAAGCTTCCGATGTCAAGAGTGTGGAATATCCGGATCTGATCGTCAACCAGACCAATTATTCCGTGATCTATATGGGAAGGACGATCGAGATGCCGCCAAAGGAACTGGAACTACTCTATTTCCTGGCCTCTTCGCCGAACCATGTTTTCACGAGAGAACAGCTTTTGGATCAGATTTGGGGCTATGAATATATCGGAGATACACGCACCGTGGATGTGCATATCAAGCGCTTGCGGGAGAAGATCAACGATCATGAGCGGTGGCGGATCGCTACCATTTGGGGAATTGGGTATAAGTTTGAGTCGAGATAAGCTTACCGGCCAGGTCAGAACAGCAGATGTACAGACCTGGCCGGAACGTTTTATGACATTGACCGTGAATAGTAACTTTTGACAATCTGATACGTACAGGGAAGAAGATGCCATTCTTTACAAGACGGATAAAAAAAGATATACTATCAGATAGGAAATGACAGGCGGTATTTTCTCTGCGTCGGCAGGGCGGGAAGGTTGTAGACCTTATGGCGGAATGGAACAGGGAACAGAATGGTATAGAGCAGGGTATGATCCAGGGAAACAGCATGGAGCGGAAGACCGTGAAGGAGCAGGCGGAGTATACGCCGCCGGTACAGCCGGATTTCTTACGGGAGACGATCAAGCAGAAGCCGGTCAATAAGAAGAAACTTCTCAGAAGAACGGTGACGACGGTGGTAATGGCTGTGGTATTTGGACTGGTGGCTTGTTTTACATTTCTGGTATTGGAACCGGTCATCAGTAATCGTCTGTATCCGGAAGAGGAAGCCGAGGAAGTGCGGTTTCCCGAAGAGACGGTGGCAGAAGAGATGAAACCGGAAGATATGATCGTGGAGGAAGAAGTACCGCCGCCGGAAACGACGCCGGTGGAACTGGAAGATGAACAGATAGAAGAATTGTTGTCCCAGGTGCGGTTCGGGATAGAGGATTATCAGCAGCTCTATGAGGAATTGGCGGCGTTGGCACAGAAAGTCGGACGGTCAGTGGTCACTGTGACAAGTGTCGTCTCTGATGTGGACTGGCTTAACGATATATATGAAAACGAGGCTTCGGCATCGGGCATTATCATAGCCAATAACGGGAAAGCCGTGCTGATTCTGGTCAGTGCGGGGGCGTTGGGCGATGCGGACAGCATTATCGTGACTTTCTGCGATCAGACGAAGACCGATGCTGAATTGGTACAGAAGGATGCCACTACCGGACTGGCAGTGCTGTCTGTACCTTTGATGTCCATCGGGGAAGAAACGATGGATGTGATCGATATTGCGAAGCTTGGCAGTTCTAATAGTACAAAACTTCTGGGAAAGCCGGTGATGGCGCTGGGAAGCCCGCTGGGAAGCGGATCGGTATGTTATGGGATCGTGACTTCCGTGGGTACGGTGATCGATCAGCCGGATTCGGCGTATAAGTCCATTGTCACGGATATTTACGGCAGCCGAAACGCGACAGGGATCATCGCGGATTTAAACGGTATGGTGCTGGGAATCATCGATAATGTAAATATCAGCAATGATATGGGTAATCTGTTGACGGCCTATGGGGTGACGGAACTGAAACGGACAATCGAGAAGATGTCCAACGATCAGGAACGGGCTTATCTGGGCATCCATGGCGCGGATGTGCCGGAAGAAGCCATCAAAGAATCAGGTATGCCTACCGGGACCTATATCAAAGAGATTGAAATGGATTCCCCCGCGATGAATGCGGGTATTCAGAGCGGTGATGTAATCACGAAGGCGAACGAGACACCCATCGAAAGTTACAACGACCTGCTGAGTGTGCTGGCCATCGCAAAACCGGAGGATGTGATGGATGTACTGCTGGTGCGCCAGGGACAGGAAGTGAGTGTGCAGGTGACGCTGGGGAGAAGATAGCTGAGAACATTAAGGAAATACTATAATATTGAGCAAGGCGGAGGACATTATGAAATATATCAGGGATTTTAAAGAGAGTGACCGGGTATTTGACATTTATCTTTGTAAACATAAACAGTCGGCGGTCACGAAGAACGGCAAGCCTTATGAGAATGTGATCTTACAGGATAAAACGGGAACCGTGGATGCCAAGATCTGGGATCCGAATAATGCGGGGATCGAGGATTTTGATACCCTGGATTACGTAGAGGTGTACGGGGATGTGACAAGCTTTCAGGGTGCCTTCCAGGTCAATGTGAAAAGGGTCCGCAAGTGCCGGGAAGGTGAGTATGATCCGGCAGATTACCTTCCAGTGAGCAAATTTCCCATTGAGGACATGATGAAGGAGCTGCTGGGGTTGATCAGTAGCATGGAGAATCCTTATCTAAAGAAACTGCTGCGGGCTTTTTTTGTGGAAGACGAGGAATTTGTGAAGGCCTTCAAACAGTCTTCGGCAGCCAAAACGGTGCATCATGGCTTCGTGGGTGGTCTGTTGCAGCATACGCTGGCGGTGACCAAATTGTGTGACTACTTCTGTACACAGTACCCTATCCTGAAGAGAGATCTGCTGCTGACGGCAGCAATCTGTCATGATATCGGTAAGACGAAGGAATTATCTCTTTTCCCGCAGAATGATTACACGGATGACGGACAGTTCCTGGGGCATATTGTGATCGGCAGTGAGATGATCGGAGAAAAGGTGAAAGAGATCGAAGGTTTTCCGGTGATCCTTGCCAGTGAATTGAAGCACTGTATCCTGTCCCACCACGGGGAATATGAATTCGGTTCGCCGAAGAAACCGGCGATCGTGGAGGCGGTGGCGCTGACTTTTGCAGATAATACGGATGCAAAGATGGAGACTTTCACGGAACTTTTGGAGAATACGAAGGAGACGGGCTGGCTTGGATTTAACAGGTTGTTTGAATCGAATGTGCGGGGCACGAAGTTGGAATAGACAGGGCTGGACTGTGTCTGTGCGTTGTTTTGATAAAACAGCGATGATGACAGAACGGAAATGGAGTGAAGATTGGCGGACCATACTGATGTACTGATTTTTAAGTCGTGAGTTTGGGACGTTTTGAAATGGAGTAAAATATGGAGTGCGCACAATATAGGAAAAATGACATCCTCACAGTGACAATAGAGGACATCGGAAACGACGGTGAGGGAATCGGGAAATGTAACGGTTATACCCTTTTCGTGAAGGATGCGGTCATTGGCGATACAGTGGAGGCGCGAATCACCAAATGCAGGAAGAACTATGGATATGCGAGAGTAGAGAAGGTGGTAACACCTTCTTCTTTTCGTGTGGAACCCGTATGCAGATTCCACAGACAGTGCGGCGGGTGCCAGATTCAGGCGATGAGCTATGAAAGACAGCTTGCCTATAAGGCGGATAAAGTGCGGAATAATCTGATGCGGATCGGAGGTTTTCCTGCGGAACTTCTGGATAAGATCATGGAGCCGGTGGTAGGTATGGAAACGCCGTGGCATTACCGTAACAAGGCACAGTTCCCGGTGGGATATGATAAAACCGGGAATCTTGTTGTCGGTTTCTACGCGGGCAGGACCCATGATATCATCGCCAACACGGACTGTGCTCTGGGCGCACCGGAGAATCACCTCATCTTGGAAGCGGTGCTTGCCTATATGCGGGAGAACGGGGTGAGTGCATACCGTGAAAATGATGGAACCGGCCTGGTGCGGCATGTGCTGATTCGTACCGGATTTACGACAGGAGAGATCATGGTCTGCCTGGTGGTCAACGCGAAGAGACTGCCGGCAGAAGAGAAACTGGTGGAGAAACTGCGAGGGCTTGTGTTAGAGAAGGGCGAGACAGAAAAGGAGAAGATACCGGTAGGGAAGGCAGATTCTGCCAGGCCCAGACATATAGCCAGTATTTCTGTCAGTGTCAACAGGGAGCGGACAAATGTCATAATGGGACGAGAAATTCGTGTATTGTGGGGAAAAGAGACGATCAGAGACAGCATCGGCGGTCTTGTTTTTTCCATTTCGCCACTGTCCTTTTACCAGGTGAATCCGGAGCAGACGGAGAAGCTATACGGCCTGGCGCTTGAATATGCGGGGCTGACCGGCAGTGAGACGGTCTGGGATCTGTATTGCGGAATTGGGACGATCTCCCTTTTTATGGCTACACGGGCGAAGAAAGTATATGGAGTCGAAGTGGTTTTGCAAGCCATCGAGGATGCGTGGGAGAATGCGCGGATCAACGGGATCACGAATGTGAAATTCTACGTGGGGAAGGCTGAGGAAGTGCTGCCGGAATATTATGGCAGGTGCGCGCATGCGCATGCGGATGGTGACAGAGAAATATCTGTGGACGGAAAAGAGACAGGAATGGAAGAGGCAGCAGGAGAAAAAATGCCTGAGGAGGAGAAGCAGCACCCGGATGTGATCGTAGTGGATCCGCCGCGAAAAGGATGTGATACGAAATGCCTGGAGACGATGCTTGCTATGCGGCCGGAACGGATTGTGTATGTGAGCTGCGATTCGGCTACCCTGGCGCGTGATCTTAAAGTGTTGTGCGATGGCGGATATGAGCTGAAGCGTGGGCGGGTGGTAGACCAGTTTGGGCATACGGTGCATGTGGAGACTGTGTGCCTCTTGAGCAACCGAAAACCTGATACGAAAGTCAGGATCGATGTGGATCTGGAAGACTACTACCGTATCAAGGATTCTAAGAAGAATCGGAACTGAAAATAAAACACCGAACTAAAAGCGAAAGCTGCTGATGTGTAAAAGCATTGGCAGCTTATTTTTTCGCCGAGGGGAGGTGGTGCCTATGATCTGGATCCGGTGATTCTGGAATGGTACTGGCAATCAATGACAATCACAGAAACTGAGGAAATCATAATGGAAAAGAAGAGAAGCGTTAAGGTTTATGGGCAAAGTGGTTACAAGTATCGGGAGACGCCGACGATCATGTTGAAGGGGATGTGGCTGAAGGAAGCCGGGTTCGATATCGGAGACTATATTTCCGTCACCTGTGAGGACGGCAAGCTCATCATCACACAGGATGCCGAGAGGGCTGCTGTGAAGGCCGCAGAGGCAGAGTTCATGGGAAAGAGAGATTAAAGCCTTACAGAAGCGTTACGAGGCTGAGAAAGTCAAAATAAGGGCTCAGATGGTGGCGGAGCCGGGAGCGAGGTAGTGAGAATGTTTACCACGGAAGAACTGCAGGCGATAGACAGGAAGTATTTTACGGTGATTGTGGCAGATGCCTTTGATGTGACTTTGATCAGCAACAACACCCGGCATGTCTGGTATATCCATAATGTGGAGCTGACGGGCAGAAACCTTTGTCTGGTCTATCACAAGCATAAAATCAATCACCCCTATCACAGCCACTCCCGGTGTGGAACACTTCGGAAGGCGATCAGGGATATCAAGTCTCATGATGAATTTCAATTAAACGGCAGGAAGCCAGTCTATAAGCATTAAAAGCAGAGCGGTAGCACCCGATGATGGGTGTTACCGCTCTTTCTTACGCTGTGACCTATGAGGACTTATTTTCGATTTTTCTTACAGTGGCGAAGTTTCAGATACTCACAGAAGGCATCATGTGCGTTATTAATCTCCTGACGGCCACGGCTGGACTTTAAGTCAATCTCGATGCAGATGTCGTCAATAGACATTCCCTGAAGATTGAGACGGATGATCTTTGCGTGGCGAGGGTTTTCTTTGTCGAAGTGGGCGAGAAGTTTGATCTCCAGTTCTTCTTCGGTGGGTTCCGGGCAGAGCTTGTCCAACACCTGATCCTCTACTGACGGCTGTGATTTATCTTCAATATCAAAGAGCTCACCGTCATATTCATAGTTCAGAGATAGAATTTCAATGCGCTTCGGGTTATAGCGTTCCAGAAGCCCTTTGTTTGGGCATCCCCTACAACGTCTGGTGTAAGGACAGAGCTTGTCTGTTCCGTCGGGGTTCTTTCCTATGATGCAGCGGCCTTCGCGGCGCATCTCCATGTCCTTGTTGAGTTCATCCCAGAAGTCCTTCATATAGGAAGCATAGTGACCTTCGTCGATGGCCATGAATCCGATCTCAAAGGTAAATTCCCCGAGATGCATAGTGGTGAAGTTGTCCTGGATGTAGTCGCCCTTCTGTAATCCGAATTTTTCTTTGAGGAAGGGGACTAATACCTTGCCGTCCGGAATGGGCTGTCCGTCAAAGGACTTGCGGTTGCTGTACTTCTGGGTGTTTGAATAATCTGCTTTTCTTGGCATAATTTTTTCCTCCTGTGATTTGCCTTGGTTTGCGATTCCGCAGGAAGAAAAAAATCACTCCTGCGATTGTTTACAGGAGTGATTCAATCATTCGTAAGGTCGGGGGCTATAGTTTGTAAGGTTCTTAAGGTTCGGGATTTGAAAAAGTATGAATTTTTCGGGGATTTTCACAGGGATGGAGCGTCTCACTGGACGAGACGCCGGTTGGCAGGGTGATCAGCAAATGCCATGATCTGATTGATAGTTTCAGATATTTGTGGTATAATCAGAATTAGTAAGAATTGGTTGGAAACAAGATGAAGTAATAGACTACAAAAGTAGAATGGCAAAGACGAGCCAATCGGAGGAAATTTGTGACAAATATTGAGTATCCGCGCCTGTGCGGCGGCACTTTTATGACATTAGTTATCCAGGCGCTGCGGCAGCGGAAGAAGGCAAGAGAACATTATAAAGGTGAGAGCGATAAGCTGAATGATCCTGATGTACTAGTGGGGCTGATTACTGTAATCAATCCCGACTATAAGGATCCGGGGAAGGCTGTCCTAAAGACAAAGGCGAATGATTACAAATCGTGCAAACTATCAAAGGGGCAGTATCTTCCATTCGGAGAGAAGCTGACCATTGGGGTGTTTGATAAAAGGGTCCAGGAAGACTACCTGGTTGCAAGAAATGACATGAGCACCTTTGTGGACCGTTTCATAGAAACTGGAACTATGCTGCAGAAGGATGTGCGCCTTGTGAAGGCTCTGATTGACTTGATAGATCAGGATGATAGCATAGATGATGATGTGGGGTTTCCGATTGGTGAGAATGGCGAACTGGTTCGAAAAGACCATTTTGGTGACTTGGACAAGGTGTGTCTTCCATCATTTCTGCTTGGCATTTGGCACTTCATAGTTGTTAATCGCAAAAATAATAAAGTTGGACAGGATACGTATGATATCTGGTGTCCGGAGAATGGCGGCGGAACCAGAGAGTATGAAGGCCATATAGGTCAAAGTATTACAAAGGAAATCGATGTGTACACGCTGGAATCGGAAGCGGATGGCTTGCCTGAGGATGATGATGCAGAGGGCATAGATGAATCGTCAGAGCAAGCAGGTTCTGAGTATCAGGAGCGGAATGATAGTACTGGAGCAGCACCGAATTTGCAGCAGCAAATAAACAATCCTTTTACTTTCATCCAGAATGGGGATAACAATACACAAATCGGGTATGTAGCTAATCAGACGATCATAAAGAAGTGAGGGTACTGAATGCGTGACGAAATACAGGTACAGAGTCTTTCTGGTCTGCAGGTTCAGGGCAGTCCTACATTCCAGCAGACTGGTAGTGGAAACACTCAGATTGGATATATAGGACAGCAAATAAACCATATAACGATGGGTGGGATGCCGCAGGTGATACGACCTGCAAATCCAAATTATGAATACTACAATCTGTTCGTTATCGATCAGGAACAGATGGACAGTCTTGTAGCAATTCCGAGGAAACAAGCCCTTAATGAATATACGGATCAAGAGATACGAAAGGTATATGCTTTGCCTGGACTGGTAGCAGCTGAAGAGATAAAAAGACTTCCGTCATTGTTTGTAATTAGAAATCAGTATGGGAACCACACAGCGCCGGATCAGCGTGCCGGGTATGGATACATAGTAGACATCGTACAGAAGAGCGATACGGTGATTGTTACCGCGTCAATCTCGCATGTGATCCGACAGGAAAAACTGAATTTACTGGAACAGGAGCTGCTGCTGTTAAGCGCTCCGGAGAATAACGAATTAGCCTGTGTTCATTGGGCGATCAAAAGGGTGAATTTGCCACAGCTTATACAAGAAAAGAAACTTATTGAGACTATGGATATGCTTTAAGTGGAGGAAGATATGAGCAAGGATTATGATGCAATGGAAGTCGAAAAATGGGTAAACCTTGAAGATATAGCGGATCATCTCAGTGTCAGTACCGATACGGTGCGGAACTGGATCAAGAGTGGAAAGATTCCTTTTTATCGTGCCGGCAAACGCTATAAGTTCAGAATCAGCGAAGTAGATGAATGGCTGAAATCCGGCAAGATGAACGACGATAATCAGGACAGCGAAGGCTAAGGAAGGAGGCGGTTATATGGAGAAAAGGAAATCAGCGATAGAAAAAGTGGTAATCGAAGGTCGATCTTATGACCATGAAGAGTTTGAGCCTACGTTTATAAACTTTTTCTTTGGAAGAAACGGTGCAGGTAAATCAACAATATCGGAAATGATCCAGGCAAATACTGGTCTTACCTGGAGATCGGGTCAGACGGCGGATGACTATAATGTGCTGGCATACGACCAGCAGTTTATCAGTAACCACTTTTCCAATTTTGATGATCTGGCCGGTGTATTTACGCTCAATAAGGTCAATATTGAGACACAGAAGAAGTTGGATCAGCTGGCAAAAGATAAAGATAAGCTCCTGGGAGAGTTTGGAAAGAAAAACGAAGCAATAGATCAAAAGAGCCAGGCAAGAGCAGATCTGAAAACGGATAGCCAGACGCGCATGATGCGGCTGACTGAAGCTGTAAGGAAGAAATTTGAGCTGGCTATGACGGGCAAGAAGATTGCCAAAACATTCTGCCCTGAGGTTGAGAGAAAGCAGCCTGTTCAGCATACAGAAGATGAGATTATGGAACTATATTCTGTCGCATACGAAAAGAATGCACAGACATATCCGCTTCTTAAGAAGTCAAACGAATATCCGGGAAAGTATGACCTTTCAGGAGCCTCGCTTTTGAGTGATCCGATTGTGAGTACCAGTGATACTCAGTTTGCGAGAGTCATGGAAAAGCTGGGTAACACAGATTGGGTAAAAGAAGGCCATGCGAAGTATTTGAAGAAGGCAGACGGAATATGCCCATTCTGCCATAATCCTTTGGATCATCAGCATTTTGAGAAAGAATTACGGGATTGCTTCGATGAAGAGTATCAGGACAGCGTGGATGCTGTAGCAGCATTTCAATCCGCATATACCAGTATGACGGGAGAAATGATCAGAGTTCTGGATGAGAACACATCCAGTGATTTTCCGCGTGCTGATTTTACGGTTTACAAAGAGAAATTGGAACGGCTAAAAACTATCATTCAGAATAACTTGCAGCTGATTCAGAAGAAGGTTGATAAACCTGCTGAGAGGGGTGAACTGCAAGATATTGATACGTTGGTTGGGGAGCTTGACGCCATTATCGATAAGATCAACGCACTGATTAAAATCAACAATGATGCCTACAGTAAGAAAAAAGAAACCAAAATCCAATGCGACAAGATGATGTGGGAGCATCTGGCATTTCTGGTTAAGGATGAAATCGCAGATTATAAAGCGAAGGATGATGCAATAGCCTCAGAGATTAAGACTATTGAGAAGGAAAAAGGTATTCTCCGTCAAAGCTATCTGGAAAAAGAGGCTGAAGCAAAGAAGGAAAGTGGAAATACTGTAAATACAGATGAGGCTTATGAAAGCATGAATGCCATGCTTAAAGACTCTGGCTTCCAAGGATTCTCTCTTCGCAAGAAGCCTGGAACCAAGAACCGTTATGAAGTCGTTCGTGATGGAAACAAGCCTGTGAAGAAGCTTAGCGAAGGTGAGCGTAACTTTATTGCATTCCTGTATTTCTATCATTTGGTTAAGGGCAGCGGAACTGCCGATGCGGCCATCATCACCTCATCAGGAGAGATTACTGATACAACGGACAGAAGAGATAAGATCGTTGTAATTGATGATCCCGTAACCAGTATGGACAGTGGCACATTGTTTATTGTGAGTTCGATGGTCAGAGAGATGATCACTGTCTGCCAAAATAATATTGAGGTGCTACATCCGGATATTACGGGATCGTACATAAAGCAGATATTCATCCTGACACACAATGCCTATTTCCATAGGGAAGTGACCTATAACATGGTGGATTACTATGATTGCGTCACATTCTATATGGTGCGAAAGACGGATAACCATTCTTCCATTACACCTTGTATTGAAAAGGCAAAGGAACTTTCTGAGGATGACAGGAATATAAACCCGGTACAGAATGCGTACACTGCGCTATGGACGGAATACCAGGAGCTGACATCATCTATCCCGCTTCTGAATGTTATCCGCAGGATCCTTCAGTATTATTTCCTGGAGCTCTGCGGCTATCAGGGAAGCAATATCAGAGACATTATCCTGAAGAAGTATAAGCTGGAGTTTATTACAAAGAGAGCAGATGGAACCATTGATGATACAGACTATCATCTGGCAAGTTCCATGCTTTCTTATATTGATAATGAGTGCAGCTTTATCGATGGATTCAATCTGGTACAGGAATCTGTGGATCCGGAGCAGTACAGAAAGGTTATGAAGAAGATCTTTGAGAAGCTGGATCAGAGCCAGCATTATCGCATGATGACACATAAAAAAGTTTGAGTCCGTATTATGGGACATCGCGTATGGTATCTTTGTTATGTGAAGAATGTCGGAAGTGAAAGGTGCCAATAAAAAACAAGGGAGACGACACTGTGAACGATATTAAGACATTATTTGAAAGACCATTACCTTCTGCAAGAAGTGGGGCTTTCTTTAACACATTTTCATATCCGACCAAAATATCACCTGAGTCGATAGCTGTATACATTGCTGCAACAACTAAGCCTGGTGAAACTGTTTTGGATACCTTTGGTGGGAGTGGAAGTACAGGCATTGCCGCATTGTTATGCGAAAACCCTACAGATTGTATGAAAGAATTGGCAGGTGAGTTAGGTATAGATCCCATCTGGGGGCCAAGAAACGCTATAGGTTATGAAATAGGAACATATGGTTCTTTTGCTGCAAAAACTATAAGCAATAGATTAAAAGCAAGCGAGTTCAAAAAGGGAGTTGCTGATTTTGTCGAGAAAGAAAAAGAACAGTTAATGTATTATTACTCTGCCTTAGATTCTGATGGCGCAATAGGAATAATACGTTATATCATATGGTCTGAAGTGCTATTATGCCCACATTGCGGGGGAGAGATATCATTCTTTGAGAGAGGAACCAAACGAAATCCAGTTAAATTTGAAAAGAAGATAATCTGTCCACATTGCAAGAGAAAGACTTCTGTTGATGAAATGAAATTCCAGACAGAAGAGTATATAGATGGCTTAACAGGAAAGCTCACCACTAGGAAGAAGCGTCTTCCTGCATGGGTTTATGGAACCACAAACGGTAAAAACTGGGATAGACCGGCAACCACTGAAGATATTCAAAAAGCTGCCGCTATTGAGAAAGAAATGGAAGACTTAGAGGACGCACCTAAAGAGATACAATGGGGAGAACTGCACAGAAACGGATACCATTTTGGGATTTCATATTTGCATCAATTCTATACACCCCGTAACTATTTGATTATGCGTAAGTTGTGGGATGATGCGGAAACATATACTCCTAAAGTGAAAGACGCCTTGAGACTATTATTACTTAGTTATAATGCTTCACATTGTACACTAATGACACGCGTTGTTGCGAAAAAGAATGCTAAGGATTTCGTTTTGACAGGAGCACAAAGTGGAGTCCTGTATATTAGTAAACTCCCAGTCGAAAAGAATATTATTCTAGGGCTTGAAAGAAAATCAAAACCGTTTTATGAAGCATATAAGCTGCTAGAGAATTGTACAGTAGATTTTCTTGTAAAAAATAAGTCAAGAGAGGCAGTGGATGAAAAAGACAATACAATTGATTTTGTATTTACAGATCCACCCTTTGGCGATTTTATTCCATATGCAGAAGTTAATCAGATTAATGAATTGTGGTTAGAAAAACCTACGGAGAGAGAAAAGGAAATTATAATTAGTGCATCTCAAAACAAAGGTATTGGAGACTACCAGGCGATGCTTTCAAAGGTTTTTTCTGAGATCAAGAGAGTGTTAAAAGATTCATCGTATGCTGCCGTTGTTTTTCATGCGGCAAAGGCGGAGATATGGACAGCATTTGAGGATTCCGTTTCTAAAGCTGGATTGAATATTGAACTAACAAATATCTTGGATAAAAAACAAGCTAGTTTTAAGCAGGTTGTTTCCGAATCTTCTGTGCAGAGAGATCCATTATTGCTATTAAGCAAAGGAACTCAAAAAGTAAGTGTATTTGAAAACGAAGAAGAGATAATGGAAAGAATTATCTTGTCGATGGGAGATGGAAACATCTTTGATGAAAGGAAGGCATATTCCTTATATGTCAATGAATGTCTTCGGAAAAACATACATGTAACATACGATGCAAAAGATGCATATGTTCTTATTCGTCAATTAAGAAAGGGTGTTATGGATGCGGCGCTACAAGGATGAAGGGCAAAAAGTAAAACGATATGGCCAAGTCTTTTCGGGAAAACTGGTTGGTGATTTGTTAGTATCAATGCTGCCAAATAATCTGATGGTAAGAACAATAATAGATCCCATGGTTGGACAAGGAGATTTGTTACAGGCAGCATATGCGAAGTACCCGCGGGCAGATGTGATTTTGGGAATAGACATTGATACAGATGTCATAGGGAAATGTAAAAACGTTATTCCAGAAGCAAGGATACTCATCAAGGACGCCTTTAAGAGTGAAGAAATAGATATTGCAGATGGTTGGGATTTGGTAATAACAAATCCTCCTTATATTAGATACCAAACACTCAAAAGCAATCCGGAGATAGGACTGCCAGATGGAAAAGAACTTAGGGAAAGTTTAATAAATCATATTAAAAGTTCAAGGTTGTTAGATGATAGAGACAGACATCTTTATCTTGAAATTGCCAAAAACTATTCAGGACTTTCAGACATGGCTGTGCCATCATGGATTTTATGTGCATCAATAGTGAAAAAGGTTGGATATATGGCAATGGTCGTTCCTGAAACATGGTTGAGTAGGGATTATGCATTGCCGATTCATTATTTGCTTCTGAGGTGCTTTGAGATTATCGCTATAGCGCGTGATGTAGAGTCTGCATGGTTTGAAAATGCCGAGGTAAGAACGTGTCTGGTTATTTGCAAAAGAAAAGAAAACGACTCTATAGAGAATAGTTATTCAGATACAGTGGTTTTAGAAATAAGCTCTAGAATAATGAACCAAGACTCCCTTGTTGGCAATATGAGGTATGAAGGGGGCGTTGGGGCTGAAGCCTTGAATCAGATTATTTCCACAAGAGCAATATGTTCCTTCGAGGGCTTTTCGTCAAGAGTAGTTCCTGGATTGGAACTGTTCCCGGGTTTAGTAGGGGGAATCAGTGAGCAGAAGTGGATTTATAAAGAGGATAAACTGAAAGTTGAGAATTGTACCTATCTTCCAAATGAAATGAGGGCAATAGTAAGCAAGTGTAATGAAGTTGAATATGATTCATTAGAAGCACTTGGGTGGTCTGTTGGGCAAGGCTTAAGGACAGGTGCAAATGATTTCTTCTATGCACAATTATTATCAGAAGATTCAATGTCTGTCGTTAAAACGGAATCATGGTATGACAGAGAAATAGAGCTGTCTTCAGATAATGTTAGAAAAGCCATTAAGAAGCAGTCTGACGTGAATGGGCTTGTGGTAAATTATAAAGACTTGGAAAGATGCATTTTTTATATTCAGCATCAAGTAAGACAAATAGACTATCAGAGATTATCACATAAGGTGATTGAAAAATTCACCCTGATGGATCCTGGCTTAGAAGATTATGTTACTAAAGGGGAAAAGTACATATCACCATCACATAAGAAGGCTTTTAAGGAGTTGTCAGCTGTCATTACAAATGAAAAGAAGACGGGCGATGAATTTGAAAGATTTTGGTATATGCTTCCTCCACTAAAGGAGAGACATGTGCCAAATTTATGCATTTCCCGTGTTTGCGGTGAAAGCCCTGAAACTATGTATGTAAATCAGATATCGGGAAAAGAAATCATTGTTGATGCTAATTTTATTACACTTTGGAATCCGGATTATCATTCTCAAGTAATATTATTTGCATTATTGAACTCTACATGGGCAAAGCTTTTTTTTGAAGTTACAGGCACGGCAATGGGCGGTGGCGCGCTAAAAATTGAAGCGAGTCATGTGCGGAAAATAGTCTTTCCAAGAATTGATAATGAGAAGAAAAATGAACTCGAGAGCATCGGCAAAACAATTATAAAAAGAAGAAGTATTAACAAGAGTCTTCAAGAGCAAATAGATGAAATTGTTACCTCTCCTTTTATGGAGGAAAACAGAGTATTCGTGAGTAATCAGTTAGAAGAATTACTCAGTAGAAAGATTCAGGAAAGGACTGGGCGAAATTATGATGAATAAAAGCGAGTTAAGATCATTTGCAGCAACTGCTCAGTGTGAAATAGATAACGGTTCTGTGGAAGATAAACTTAGACATTTACTATCAGCGAGTCTGAGTAGAATATTTCCTGATACACCGTGGTGGGTTCAGGAGCATGTGATGGGTACAGAGACCTATCTTCATTTTGCGAATACTAAAGGAAAAGAAAGGATAGGATTTGCTGATTCAGTAGTTGGAAAAACAGCAATCGAATATGAGAAGAATTTGAAGATATCCTCTATTTTTAACGAGGGATATCATCAAGTGGAGGAATACTGTGCGGCACTATGCAATTTGGGCATAAATGAGAAGGAGATTCTTGGAATATTGTCAGATACAGTGAGATGGTATGGCTACACGATTAAAATTGTTGGGAATTATGATAGAGAAAGACTGTTCGGAGCTAATGACATCGAACTGGAACAGATTGATTTTGTTGATTTATCAAATTGTTCGGACGAAGAAATGGAGAAGTTTGAACTGTTTGTAAATAAGTATCTAGGCAGAGAACAATCAAGGATCCTTACTGCGAAAACATTGGTGCTTGATTTTGGACTGGAGAGCGATTTTTATCATAAAGAAATTGAAGGATACAAAGCCGTAGTCGAGAATGCAATGCGTTCAAATCCAACTTATGCAGATTTGATAAAAAATGTTTGGCAAAATTTTGTTGCATATTTAGGTGCGTCCGAATATGGAACTTTCTCGATGGATACATATACGAACGAGTATTATCTGGTAACTGTTGCGAAGATTATTTGCGCAAATATTCTTAATGGAGCTCCACTTGTTTGTAATGATACGGAGATTATTAAAATACTGAACGGACAATACTTTCAACAGAAAAATATTCAAAACCTTGTAGATTATGATTATTTTGGATGGTTAAACAGTTCACCTCATGTTGATGGTATTGTTGAATGCGCTAAAAGAATCCAGAGGCTTTTGGTTAGCTATGACTTTAAGGTCATAGCTGAAGAAGATCTGTTTGGAGCCTTATTGGCAGAATTATCGAATCGTGAACATCGCTTACTTTTGGGACAGGATTTCACACCACACTGGGTTGCGAGAAATATGGTTGAGTATGCAATAGAAAGTATTGAGGAAGAACCTCGAATATTGGATATGTGCTGCGGCTCGGGAATATTTTTAATTGAAGCAATCAGAAAAGTACGGGAGAAGTATGCGATTAGTATACAGGATTATGATTCTATAAAAGATGAAATGGTATTTTCGTGTGTTATGGGGTTTGATATTGATCCGCTTGCCATCATGCTTGCAAAAGTCAATTGGGTAATGTCTATGAGAGATTTATTTCCATATCATAATGGTCAAATTACTATTCCAGTTTATCATGCAGATTCTCTATTTGTGGCAACGCCTATCACACATAACATGCCTTCAAGTAGTCAGGATTTTTATGTTATGTATTTTGATAACAATAAAGTTGAGATTCCTGGTCATATGCTGACGCCTGCTCATCGACGTACTTTTGATGCATTTATGTCCATTTGCTACAAATATGCCATGAAAAGAGCTGAGCAAGCGGAAAGCAGCCTGACAGATAAACAGATTGATTATGTTTTAACCATTGTAGAATCAGAAAGCAGTATTGTTCTATCTCATGCTGAACGACAGGCTCAGAGGGTGGCAGCATACAGTTTAATATTGCAGTTGGAAAACCTTCAGAGACAGGGACGGAATGGGATTTGGTATTTTATTCTAAATAATAGCTATAAGCCTGGATTGGTTACAAATCAGTTTAATTGTATTGTCTCTAATCCGCCGTGGCTGGCAATGAGTAAATTGGCTGATAATCCATATAAGAGAACACTGCAGGAAAAAACCGATTCCTTGGGGATTAAGCCGCCTGGAGCATCTCATCTGCACATGGAATTAGCAACAACCTTTTTATTAGCATCGATTGATAAATACTTGAAAGATGATGCGAGATGGATGTGTGTTATGCCGGGTAGTATTTTGAGTGGATATCATCACGATCCACTCAGACTGGAAAAATATAGAGATTCGGCGTATTCAGTTGATACTAATGTAGATACAATTTGGGAAGTGCGAATATCTACATTCAAGAATAAGGCTGTAGTTCTTGGGGGAATTAGAACTGCCAA
>ERZ779637.586-NODE-586-length-22211-cov-6.836207_pt1 | contig 22211 bp, 13 predicted proteins | sample MGYA00514196_ERZ779637 | MGnify/ENA primary metagenome ERZ779637 (study PRJEB29562, sample SAMEA4376700) | mouse gut metagenome | isolation source: Cecum | study: EMG produced TPA metagenomics assembly of the A DSS colitis mouse model was used to assess the...
GTGGTGTGAGAGGTCGGAAATTTCTCATTTAGAGAAATTTCCTCCTACTCGATTTCAATTAAGAGAATTATTACCTTGAGTTAATTTTGCCGGTTGATTTTTATCCTGCCGGATAAAAACTTATGATATACTACGCAGTAGATTGCTATAATGACGATGACAGGGGAGGGTAAAAGATATGTTGGGTGGCTCCGTATTAACGGCGTTGATTCGGTTTACAATAAGCCTTGCAGGGACGATTCTGTTATTTTGCCTGATGAGTGAACCGCGGTTTGGCAGAAAAAAGACGGCGGTGTGCTATAGCTGTTTTGGCGTCGCACTTGTGGCGCTGGCGTGTGTCTGGTATGTGATCGACTGGAAAAGCTGTATAAAAATAACTCCTATAGCGATGTATGTATGTTTCGCTGTTTTTGCACTCTTTATAAGCCGTGACCACGTTTTTCTGTCAATTTACAAGCTGGCTCTGACCTTTTACCTGATGGCTTTTTTTCTGGTCGGCGGAATCAAAATTGCCGTAATTTTCTTTGACCGCAATATCTGGGCGGATATTATCACACGTATAATTCTGATTCTCATCCTGGCATACTACCTGAATAAAAAATTGAAAGATTCAATCCGGGGCTTTGGCTATTATGTGGAAAACGAGGTGGATCGGTTCAGCGTAACCGTTATGATAATCAGTCTTCTTTTCGGAATCGGATTTATTTTAAATCCTGACGTCAACGAACAGACGCCTTACCGCCTTTTCCAGATTTTCATGAACTTTTTTTTGACAGGCGCGCTGCAGCTTCTGGTCTTTCGGCTATACCTGCATATCGGCAGAGAGAAAGAATACAGAAAAGAAAATCAGCTTATGGATATGAACCAGAGGCTATTGGAAAGAAATATGGAGCTTCTTGAGGAATCCGTTGAGTCCGGGAAAAGAGTGCGGCACGATATAAGACATCATAACGCCGTGATAGGGGAATATGCGCGCAGGGGACAGACAGAAGAGATTTTGGCATATTTGAAGGAATATCAGGAGGATACGGAGGAGAATCTTGCCGAGTATATCTGCGCCAATACGGCGGTAAATAATATTTTATCGGCATATACAAGAAAAGCGCGCGGCGAACAGATAGAAGTTACGCTGGATGTGGAGTTAAGCCGGAATCCGGCAATATCCGGACTGGATCTTGTGACGATTTTGGCCAACGCTTATGAAAACGCCATTTACGGATGCATGGAAGTGAAAAAAAGTCCGCAGAAAAGGCCGTGCTCTATTCATCTTACGATTAAAAAGAAGAAAAATAAATTAGTCATATACTGCAGCAATACCTGCCGCGTTGAAACGGAGCTTGTAAACGGACTTCCCAAGCCGGAATCTACAGGCGGAATCGGTGTGCTCAGTATTATTAAGACAGCCGAAAAATATCAGGGAGAGTATGATTTCAAAAATGATAACGGGACATTTATTTTCCGGCTGATCATAAATATTCCATCGGTGTCCGTAACCGGCACGAAATAAAAATATAGGGGGCGCGCTTATGTATTCTATAGCGTTATGCGACGATGAGACGGCGGAACTGATAAAGACAGAGCAAATGTTGAATCAATATGAGAAAAGTCGTTCCGGAACAGAATTTCAGATAGAACGTTTTGAAAACGCGGACGAATTGCTTTACACGGTCCGGGAAAAAAATTATATGCCGGACTTGATGATACTGGACATATATATGCCGGATAAGATGGGGATTGAGGCGGCGAGAGAGCTGCGCGGCATGGGGAACCGGAGCCGGATTATCTTTCTTACCACTTCAAAAGAGCATGCGCTGGAGGCTTTTGGAGTAGAAGCGGCGCAGTACCTGGTAAAGCCGGTTTCCGAAAAAGTTTTATTTTCCGTTTTGGACAAAATTTTGGAGGAACTGGAAACGGACCGGAAAAAATATCTTTTGTTTCGGATCGACGGAAAAATACAGCGTATTGCTTTAAACGATATTGTGTACTGCGAGGCCCAGAGAAAGACGCAGTGCCTGCACCTTTCGGACGGCTCCTGGCATTTGCTCCGCCGGACGATGACCGAGATATACGAAATGCTGTCCGGATATTGGGAATTTGTAAGAGTCGGAGGCGCTTATATTGTGAACCTGGGACATATGGAAAGCCTGAATTCCCAGGAACTTGAGATGGATAACGGTAAAAAAATTTATCTGCCCAGGGGGTCCTATCAGGCTTTGCGGGAACAATATTTTGCCTATTACTGCGGAGAGGAATAATGTAACGGCAATCCGTACCCAAAAAAACGCGAATGGTTCCCTTTTGGTCGCATTTTAAAAAAATGCTGATATAATGACTTAAAAAATGTATTTAAAATGTACAAAGAGGTAACGGATTATGGGAAGAACGATTAAGGGAAAACTGACGATCAGTGTTATCTGTTTTGTGGCGTTAAGTATTGTACTGACAACACTGGGAATCGTTATGGTAGCAGGAAAGCGTCTGATTCGGGATCAGACGGAAGCGTTGCAGTTAAACGCGGATAAATACGCGGAAGAAATCAATACATGGATAGAAAATGAAAAAATGCTTGCGAAAGGAGCGGCCAACAGTATTGAAGCGTCTGAAAACATCACGGATACGTTTATTCAATCGGTTTTGGATATTTTTGCGGCGGACAGGACGGAATTGTTGAATCTGTATTGTGGAACAAAAGACAGTAAGTTTATCCAGTCCAACAAAGAGGCCGTGATTCCGCAGGGATACGATCCGGTGCAGCGGGGCTGGTATCAGCAGGCGGCAGAGAAAAAAACAACGGTTGTAACGGACCCTTACTGGGACGTGCTGACCAATCAGATGTGCGCTACGATTGCTTCACCGGTATACATAGACGGAGAACTGGCGGCCGTAATCGGCCTTGACGTAACGCTTGGAACGGTAACGGAGCTGACGGAAAGCATCAATTATGCACAGGGAGTTTATGGATTCTTAGTTGACAGCAGCGGGCAATATGTGGTACATGTTAATGATGAATATAAACCTTCGGAAAATGCAGCGTTTGCCGTAGCCGATATGCAGCCCGGCCTTACAGGCTTAATGAACGGGGCGGATGGCGGAGTACAAAGGCTTGCGGACTATGACGGCGGAGAATGTTATTTTGCGGCGTCCCTGATTACGGGCAGCAGCTGGATGCTGGGTGTCGCGGCGCCGACGGCCAATGTGCAGGAATCTTTAAAAGTCATGATTGCGGTGGCGGCCGTTATCGCTTTTGCCGTCATTATTTTTGCCGCAATTTTTACGGCGTGGCTGATTGGCAGAATGATGGCGCCCGTACAGATGCTTAAACAGTTTGCCTCCGGAGATTTTTCCGAGAATCCTGTTACGGATAAAAGGAATAAGATTCCCAGTCAATATAAAAATGAGACGGAACAGATCCGGACGGCTACCGTAGAAGTGCGGCAGCAGATCCGGGGAATTATTTTAAATACCAAAGAAGAAGCGCGGGATATTGAAACGATTGCCGAAGGCGCTTCCGGTAAAATGACCGTGCTGACAAAAGATATTTCCAATATCCTGAAAGAGGCGGTCCGGGTGAAGAATCAGACGGAACAGGCGAAAGAGCTGATAGAAGACGTAAAGAAAACCGGGCGGGAACTGGGGATTGTGGTTGAAGATGTGGCACGGAAGGCAAAGGAAGCGTTAAACCAGTCGGGAAATATTATGAGCCGCGCCGGTAAACAGCATGAAGACTGTGAAAAATCCAGCCGGGAAGCCGTATCCCTTTACAGGAAATCGAGAGAAGAACTGGAGAAAGCAATTGCGGACAGTCGGCAGGTAGAGGAAATTGACGCGTTAACAAGCGAAATTCTTGCAATCAGTTCCCGCACAAATCTTTTGGCGCTGAATGCGTCCATTGAGGCGGCAAGGGCCGGAGAAGCGGGAAAAGGCTTCGTTGTGGTCGCGGAGGAGATCCGCCAGCTTGCCAATCATTCCAGGCAGGCGGTAGAAAAGATCCGGCAGGTGACGGAAGCCGTGGTGGAGAATGTATCCGCATTGTCACAAAGCGCCGGAGGGCTGCTGGAATTTATGAACGAAAAGGTAATGAAGGATTATGCGGGTATGACGGAGCTCGCTGAAATGTATAAGGAGGACGCCGTATTTTACAGCGATATTTCCGGTAACCTTGGGGCGGCTTCCCGGGAGATGAGCGAAGGCATGGAGGGTATTAACGTATCGATCGGAAGCATTGCGGCGCTTATGGGCGAAATTGCCCGGAGCATGTGCGGAATGGAACAGTTTGCCGAAAGCTCCGATCAAAGTTCCCGTTCGGTACTTGCCCGGACAAAAGAGCTGTTCCGGTTGAGCGAACTGTTAAATCAGACAGTTACATCATTTAAAGTATAAAAATCACAATTTTAAATTTTCTATTTATGAAGCACCATATGGAGTTTATTATGGAAGATAAAAAGTTATGGCATTTTTATGAAGAATTAAATGAGATTGTATATGTTGTGGATATGGATACTTACGAAATCGTATATATGAACCGTAGGGCGCGGAAATTATACGGAATATCGGATGAAAAAGCGTATCAGGGAAAAAGATGTTATGAGTTGCTGGCCGGCAGTCAGTCTCCCTGCGCAGTGTGCTGCGATAAAAAACTGGAGTCCGGATATTTCCTGGAAGAGGTGCGCTATAATCCCGCTATTAAGAAAAGGCTTGCTTTTAAAGAAACGGTAATAGAAGAAGATGGAAAAAAGCATCGTTTTATCCTGGCGGTGGATGTAGGAACGGAAATGTACCCGAATCAGGCGTGCGAAAGTAACGACGCCATTATTAACGAAGGTCTCCGCATTTCTCTTTCTGCGTCTACGCCGGAAAAGTCCATCAATGTCCTGCTGGGATACCTGGGACTGACCTTTAACAGCGACAGAGTTTACATTTTTGAGGAGACGGATAAGGGATCGTTTTGTAATACTTACGAGTGGTGCGCAAGCGGCGTAATGCCGCAGAAGGAAAATCTGCAGGACGTTCCATTCGATGTTCTTCGTTTATGGTACGAAAGATTTCAGGCAGGTAAAAATATTTTTATTAAAGATTTGGAAAAGATCCGGGATATAGACCCTGAGGTTTACGAATATCTGCATCCGCAGAATATTCAATCCCTGATCGTAAGCCCTCTTGTAAGAGATAAAAAAATTATCGGCTTTTACGGACTGGATAATCCTCCTGAAGAAGTTCTGGATCATATAACGACCATGTTCCAGATATGGGGGCACTTTATGGATTCCCTTCTGCGCCGCAGAAATCTGGTAAGACGCCTGGAGGAAATGTGCTTTCAGGATCAGCTGACGGGAGTGGGGAACAGACACGCAATGCATGAGTATATTGCCGCCATGCATCCCGGAAGGAGCGTCGGTATTTTGTACTGCGATGTAATGGGACTGAAACGGGCCAATGATACGAAAGGACACCAGAACGGAGACCAGCTGTTGATCCGGGCCGGACAGTGCCTGCAAAAAGAATTTAACGGATATGCTCTGTTCCGTGTGGGCGGCGATGAATTTCTGGTTTTGTGCGAAGGAATTACCGAAGAGGAAATGTATCGGAAAATAGAAACGCTCAAAACAGATATGATAAAGGCGGAAGCGTCCATGGCTCTTGGGCATGTTTGGAAACCGGACGGAAGTGTGGATATGGATTATCTGATTACGCAGGCAGATCAGAAAATGTATGAAGACAAAAGAGAATGGTATAAAAAAGAATCCAGAATTATATAAGGGAATACCGGATATTTTCCGATAAATACTCCGGAAAGGTATCGGGACAATTATGAGTATATTAAATGTAGTTAACTTATCACATGGATTTGGAGACCGGGCAATTTTTTCCCAGGTCTCCTTTCGGCTGTTAAAAGGAGAACATATCGGCTTAATCGGTGCAAACGGAGAAGGAAAGTCAACGTTTATGAACATTATTACCGGAAGCCTTGCTCCGGACGAGGGAAAAGTAGAGTGGGCCAAAAATGTCCGCGTCGGTTATCTGGATCAGCACACGGCGCTTGAAAAAGGAATGTCGGTCAGGGACGTTCTCAAATCGGCCTTTGATTTTCTTTTTGAGCTGGAAGCGCGCATGAACGATATCTGCGATAAAATGGGCGAAGCCGGTGAAGCGGAGCTGGAGGCGTATATGGAAGAACTCGGCACAATCCAGGATCTGCTTACCATGCACGATTTTTATATGATCGACGCGAAGGTGGAGGAAGTGGCCAGAGCCCTTGGCCTTACGGATGTGGGACTTGACAGGGATGTCACGGATTTAAGCGGAGGGCAGAGAACCAAGGTTCTGCTGGCAAAGCTTTTACTGGAGAAACCGGATATCCTGCTTTTGGACGAGCCGACTAACTATCTGGACGCGGAACATATCGAGTGGCTGAAACGGTATTTGAACGATTATGAGAATGCCTTTATTTTAATATCCCACGACATCCCGTTTTTAAACAGCGTGGTAAATCTGATCTATCATATGGACCAACAGGAGCTTCACCGCTATGTAGGCAATTACGATAAATTTCAAGAGGTTTACGCGGTAAAGAAAGCCCAGCTGGAAGCGGCGTATAACCGGCAGCAGAAAGAAATCGCCGATTTAAAAGATTTTGTAGCCCGCAACAAAGCCAGGGTAGCTACCCGCAATATGGCAATGTCCCGCCAGAAAAAACTGGACAAAATGGAAGTGATCGAGCTTGCCGGAGAAAAACCGAAGCCGGAATTTCATTTTAAAGAAGCGCGCACACCGGGACGTTATATTTTTCAGGCGCACGATTTGGTAATCGGTTATCAGGAACCTCTTTCTACGCCTTTGAACCTGGAAATGGAACGGGGCCAGAAAATTGCGTTGATTGGCTCCAACGGAATCGGAAAAACCACCTTACTGAAAAGTATTCTGGGACTGATTCCGTCTCTGGAAGGAACCGTAGAGCTGGGGGATTATTTGAGTATCGGTTATTTTGAACAGGAAATGGCTCCGGATTTAGAAACCTCCTGTATGGAAGAAATCTGGCGGGAGTTCCCCGCTTATTCCCAGTATGAAGTCCGTTCCGCCCTGGCCAAATGCGGACTTACCACAAAACATATCGAAAGCAAAGTGAAGGTTTTAAGCGGCGGGGAGCAGGCAAAGGTAAGGCTTTGTAAGCTTATCAACCGGGAGACAAACATCCTGCTTCTGGACGAGCCTACGAACCATCTGGATACGGACGCCAAGGAGGAACTCCGTCGGGCGCTTAAGGCGTATAAGGGCAGTATATTGATGGTCTGCCATGAACCGGAATTTTACGAGGGTCTGGCGACCTGTGTCTGGGACTGCCGGGAATGGACGACAAAGATCGTATAGGAAGGAGCCGCCGCTCTCAGGAGCGGGGCTCTTCTTTGCGTACCGCTTCATAAACGACGCGGTTATCCTTTGCCGGAAGCACAATCAGCGTAAAGGCGCTCAGGAGCGTTACAAGACCTAAAAGCGCTGCGGCCACGGGGTAAGGCATCAGTTGTCCCAGGATTCCTGCAAGCAGCTGGAAGCCAACGCCGCCGATAGCCATAACCACATCAAAAAATGCGTTGACTCTGGCTCTGATCTGTCCGGGCAGATAAGACTGCACTGCCGTTTCACGGACGGTTGCGCTTGCCGTTCCCAGACCGCCGCATAAAAAGCGGTTTAACAGCATCAGCGGATAGGGAAGAAAAAGAAGCAGAGCGTCCATGGAATCGTAAAAAATATAAACAAATTTTGTTAATGCAAATCTTTTTTTCACAGGAATTTCTTTTGTATACTGAAAAAATCCGCTGATGACTCTGCCGATCATTTCCGCGCTTTTCAAAAATCCCAGCATGGTTACCGTAAGCCATGGACACGTCTGATAATAAGCCTGTGTAATTATGCTTATGCCGTTTGAAGCGCCGTTTGTTATGCTCATATAACTGTAAATGTTCCGGATGCCCTTTTCCCTTTTCAAAAATGCAAAACCTTCCTTTATGTCTACGCAGTATTGTTTCAGAGTATAAAGCTCCGGTACGTCCGTTCTGTTTTCCTTAATACAGCTTTCAATTATAACCGACACAATTGTCAGACCGCTTACTATAAGAAAGAAGCCTTCCATAGGTATCCATTGATACAGGAATGTAACGACGGGGGAAATCAGAATGGTGACCAGAGGATAAATGGTAGCGCTTACCGCGTATCCTTTCTGTTCGGCTCCCATCGGAATCAGATCCGGATACCATGCCGTATAGGCCAGCCGGTAAAAGACCGATATGGTTCCGGCCGCCAGGGTTAAAAAGACATATAATCCGTATTGGAATTCGTGGCCGCTGATCCAGAGCCCTACGGCACCGTAAAGCACGGCAAGCAAAATGTCCAGTCCTACAATCCATTTTTTCTTTCCTCCCTTGTCAATAAAGGGAGCGATAAGAATCGGAAGAACCATATCCGGCAGCATCCCGCAAACCATAATCAGAGCGGCCAGAAAGGTTGATTTGGTTTCGTCAAAGACAAGAAGGCTTACGGGAAGACACATGGCTTCGCCGCCGATTGCTGACAAAATGGTGGCGGCAATGATACAGGAAAAGTCTTTGGTCCATAAATGCGTTTTCTCTGACGCAGACGGTTTATTTTTGGATTGGTTTCTGAAAAATTTCATGAAGATTCCTCCCATATGTAAAAACGTTGCTTTCATTTTAATATAAGCGTGACAATATGTAAAACGCTTAATTATGAGAAATTTTACTGCTATTTGCGGCATTAAAGAGCGGTTTTCGGACTAAAGCAAGAAATTTGGCTTTTGCCGGGCACAGTCATCTATCAATTGAATTATTCCATAAATCAAGATACAATAGAAAAAGAATAAAACAAGCGGATCCGTTGAAAGAACGCAAAGGAGTGTGTTCCATGCAAATAAAAGTAAGCCTGAAATCCATAAGTAAACGGAAGGCCTCCGTTCAGCCGTCCGTTTATGAAATCAAAGGCCGCCCCCGGACGGTCCGGGAACTGATTCTTGCCGTTACACAGACCGGCGTAGAAGCGTATAACCGGCGAATGGAGGAAGCGGGGCTTTTATCTTATTTAACAAAAGAGCAGATTGACAATACGGCGGAGGCGGGAAAAGTTTCCTTTGGCGTCAATTACGGAGAGAAAAAAGCCTCGCTCCGGCAGGCACAGGAAAATGCCCTGCAATGCTTTGAGGACGGCGTTTACCGGATTTTTCTGAATGAAGAGCCATTAAGCGCTTTGGAAGATGAAATTACGTTTACACAGGATAGTGTATTTACATTCGTCAGGCTGACAATGCTGGCAGGAAGGATGTGGTGAGATGGCTGAATTTGACACAAACACAAGGCAGGCGGTTACAAAACGGCGCAAAGAAGAATTAAACAGGCGGATTGCCAAGATTTCCGGCCAGGATAAAGAGCTGGCGGAAGAGTTAGCCGCAGGATATTACGACGGAAGGGAACAGGTGAACCGTATTGCGGAAGAGTTTTACGCGGACGGTAAAAAATCGCCGTCGGACTGGTTTAACCGGAAGGGGGCGCTGGGGCGGCGTGTGCACAAAAATCTTCTGGACGCTTTTGTTCCCGAAAAATATCAGGCGTCTTATCTTTACATCATTGACAAACTGAACCGTTTTCCTTTTTCCCGCGGATGGAACAGAAGAACCGTGAGAACGGCCGGATACGGCCCCCAGATTTGGCAGGTCTTTTCTCTGCTGGCAGCCTATGAAAAATTATATTACTGCGGGGACAACCTGGAACATTATATTTACAGGCGTTTAGATGCCGAAAAGCTGGATTATATCAAAAACGAATGGAACTTTAACAACAATTTCAGCCTGATTTATGCGGCGGAAATAGACCGGGGCAATCAGGCGGTGATTGCCGCCCTGAAGGATCTGATTTGCAGTGAAAACAATACGGCTTATCTGGACCGGGAGATGATTCTGGGAATTCTCCGTTCGGATAACCGGGAATTACATAAGCTTATCGGCGGCCTCCTTCTGGCGGCCAGACTGCAGGAAGGACTGCGCCAGGTAATCTGCGAAACGATGGACGAGGGAACCGCGGAAGCGTTTCTGACGCTTTTACAGGTGATTGAGGAGAACGATCTGATCCGGTTTTCTTCCGTAAAACGTGCGGTTTCCACCTGGATCGGTATTTTTGACGAAAAAAGCGCGGACCGGATAAGTGGAAAGCTTTTGAAGCTGATGGGACAGTGCCTGCGGGATCAGAGCTTTTGCCGGCGGCAGCTGGAAACGGACGATTCGGTTGCCATCAGCGCCGCCTTATGGGCGCTGGGATTTTATGAGGCGCAGGATGCGGTTCATGCTATGGGAGAGCTGATCGATTACGGAAGCAAAAACCAGAAGCTGACGGCCGCTTTCTACAACCATAATTTGTTTGACGACCGTTTAAGGCTTGCCACAGCCAGAAAAGCCGTGCTGGAGCATACGGAGGACCTGGAGCTTGCGGCAGTTCTTATGCCGGTCTTTGCCATAAGCGTGGGAACGTGGGTGCAAAGACTTTTTGAAAAGAATACCGTTTATTCCCGCAAATTTTCCGTGCCCAAAAAACCGGCGCTGACCGATTATTTCCGGAACAGAGAGGACGCCTGTGCGCAGTATGAGAGCTTTCTTGAAATTTATGAGAGACTGCCGGGGAAAGGTGTGGTTTACGATCCCTGTATTTTTCCCTGGCACCGGGTGGAACTGAAGCCGTCGGAGGTTGTCCGGTATCTGGCTTTTACCGCCTATGTTCTCCAGGATGAGGAAAAGATTACCGATATGGCGGCGAGGCTGGAAGAGGTATCCAGCGGCAGAAGCAGTCTTGTGAACCTGTTATTATACCGTCCGGCGAACAGGAGGCAGAAAGAGATTTTGATCCAATACATGGGAAACGCCGAAGAATTTACGTCTTCCTGCGCAATTGAGCTGGTTAAAAGCTTATCTCTTGAAGAGACGGACTACCGTCTGATGGAAGATATGCTTCGGTTTAAGCGCAGTAAGCTCCGGGGGCAGCTTCTGGATTTACTGATGGGACAGAATCAGGCTTGTATGGAGCAGTGTCTGGAGAGGCTTCTTAAGGATACGAAAGAAGAGAAGCGGGACGCGGGCCTGGATCTGCTGCTCAGATTATCTAAAAAAGAAGACGCGGCGGCGTTATACCGGCGTGTGAAGCCGTTGGCGGCGGCTATAAAAAACCCTACGGATAAGGAAAAAATTCTTTTGGAAGAAATCCTTTCGGAAAACGAAAATTCTGCCGCAAGCCAAAAAGGCTTCGGCATCTACGATCCGGATGCGCCGGAGATACTTCCTGCGCCGGAAGAGGGAAGAGACGCCATCTTTCGCTGTCTTCCCCTTACGGAGGAACAAATACTCCAAAAAATTAAAAAACTGGACGCGATTATACAGGAAAACAAGGATTACGAATATGAAACAAGCTCCGGAGACAGAGCGCTTCTGGGGAATTCCTATGCAGCCTGCAAGAAACCGTCCGGTTCGGAGAAACAAAAATATTATTCGGAAAGACTTCGTCTGGCAAATTATCCGCTTGCACAACAATTCCGTGACTTTTATGAAAAGGAGCTTGGAGATTACGGAACCTTTGTGGAATGGGAGGCAAGACTGCTGTTGCAGAATACGGAAAGATTTCAGAACGGCAGGCTGTTTTATCAGGCTGTTTTCGGCAAGCTTCCCTTTCGGCCGGAACCCCTTGGAATAACATATCAGAAACAGCTATGGAACGTGCGTCTGAATTACCGGTTTGAATTTCTCGACCGGAAGCTTTTGTTTGAGGCCGGCGTACAAACAGCTTCGGCGCTGGCAAAGGTAATGAATCATAAAAATAAAATGGTTACCTGGCATTATACCGGATGGAACGGCAGACAATTAGAACAGACCTCCCCGGTAAGCGATCTGCCGTTTTTAGACCGTTTTCTGGAAGGATTGGGATATTGGGAAACAGACGAAGAATTTACCAGAGCCTTTTATGCGGCGTGGAGGCTTGAATTGAAATGCTGCGAGGAGCGGGAAGACTCCCGGTTTCTTTCTGCCGTGAGTATTTACGGCGGTCTGAACGCTTCCCCGGTCACGCCTATTACGCCCTACTGGTTTTTGAAGGCATATCATATGGAACTGGTTTCCCGTGATATTTTGTTTAAGGCAGTATTTCATTATTTTAACAGAAAAAATACTCTTGAGGCTCTTACGCAGCTGGTCAAGGGAGAATATACAAAACCCGGCAACCGGATGTTGTGGAGACGATTTTTCGGAGAAAACAGGGAAGAAGAGATTTTGGAGCAGGGAGAGAGCTTTACAGGCAAAGATACCTGGTGCGGCAGGCTGGTTCGTGAACTGTACGACACAATTGTACCGCTCATGGTGGATACGGAGCTTCGCAGGGGAGAATCGGAAACCATATTTTCAGCGGATATGGCAGGCATAACTTATATCAGAGGAATTGAATATCTGATCCGGATTCTGAAAGCGCTGGGAAAAGACACGCTGGGGCGGGAAGGCTACTATTCCTGGTATTATTCCTCCAATACAACGAAAAAGAGCGTTTTATGCCGACTTCTAAAGGCGTGTTATCCGGCGCAGGGGGATGACGGAGCTGCTTTGGGGAAAGCGCTGAAGGGCACCGGCATCAAGACGGACCGCCTGATCGAGGTCGCCATGTACGCGCCCCAGTGGATCGATTTGATACAGGAATATCTTGGCTGGCAGGGACTGAAAAGCGGTTGTTATTATTTTATGGCTCATATGAACGAACGCTTTTCCGATCAGAAAATGGCCATGATTGCGAAATATACGCCTTTATCGGCGGAAGAACTGCAGGACGGCGCTTTTGATATCGACTGGTTTAAGGAAGCGTATGAAACTCTTGGAGAAAAGAATTTTGAGCTTATCTATAAGGCGGCCAAATATATTTCAAACGGCCAGAAACATTCCAGAGCCAGAAAGTATGCCGATGCGGCGACAGGTAAGGTAAACCTGGAAGCGCTGCGGGAACAGATCCGTGAAAAAAGAAACAAGGATCTGCTGATGAGCTATGGCCTGGCGCCTTTCGCGAAAGACCGGGAGCAGGATCTGCTGCAGAGGTATCAGTTTATTCAAGGCTACGCCAAGGAATCCAGACAATTCGGCGCCCAGAGAAGGGCAAGCGAATCCAAGGCAGCCGAGATTGCACTGGTGAATTTAAGCGTTCACGGAGGCTTTGCCGACGTAACCAGACTGACCCTGAATATGGAGAGCCGGCTTGCGGAGGAGTTTGCGCCTTATATGCAGTGGAAGGAAATTGAGGATGTGGAACTCTGCCTGCAGGTGGATGAACTGGGAAAGAGCGGAATTTTGTGCAGAAAGGCCGGAAAAACGTTGAAATCCGTACCCTCAAAACTGGCAAAGAATCCATATGTGCAGGAAGTGAAGGACGCCGCCAAAAAGCTGAAGGAACAATATATAAGAGCCAGGAAGCTGATGGAAGAATCCATGGAGAGCGGCGCGGAATTTACGGCGGCGGAGGTGGCCGGACTGATGTCCAATCCGGTGGTTTACGCCATTTTAAAGCCGTTGGTGTTTGTATGCGGAGACAAGACGGGATTTTGGGAAGACAATTCAATCCGGGCGTGGGACGGTGAGGTTACCGGCCTGAGTGGGGAACAGAAGCTTCGTCTGGCGCATCCTCTGGATTTGTACAAAGCCGGCGTATGGCATGCGTATCAGAAGCATTTATTTGACCGCCGGATCCGCCAGCCCTTTAAACAGGTGTTCCGGGAGTTATACGTAAAAATGCCGGAGGAATTGGGACTGACGGCGTCCCGGATGTTTGCGGGCAATCAGATCCAGCCGCAGAAAACGGCAGGTTGTCTGAAAGGACGGCGTTGGATTGCGGATTATGAAGAAGGACTTCAGAAAATTTATTATAAAGAAAACATTATTGCCAGAATCTACGCGGTGGCAGACTGGTTTTCACCCAGCGACGCGGAAGCGCCTGCGTTGGAGTGGGTGGAATTTTCCGACCGTAAGACCTTTGCCGCGCTGACCATTGGGCAGGTGCCGGATTTGATTTACAGCGAGGTCATGCGGGACGTGGATCTGGCCGTGAGCGTGGCTCATGCGGGCGGCGTAGACCCGGAAACAAGCCATTCCACCATTGAAATGCGCCGGGCCATTGTGGAATTTAACCTGCCGCTGTTTAAGCTGGATAATGTGACACTGAAAGAGAGCCATGCGTTGATTAAGGGAACAAGGGGCAGTTACACCGTTCATCTGGGAAGCGGCGTGATCCATCAGGAGGGCGGCGCCATGCTGAATATTCTGCCGGTGCACAGCCAGCAGCGGGGAAAGCTGTTTTTGCCTTTTGTGGATGAAGATCCCAAGACTGCGGAAATTATGTCTAAGATTGTGCTGCTGGCGGAGGATAAAAAAATCAGGGATCCGTTTATTTTGGATCAGATAGTATAAGGGAGGCGCTTTGTATGGTATCAGATAGGAATATTTTTTTAGATACTGAATTTCTGAAAAATACGGAAATTCAGTTGGCGCTGGAAAAGACAGTAGGGGGGAACCCGGAAAAAAATTGGGTGCCTGCCTATCATTTTTCCATCCGTGATCTTAACGGAATCAAGATGGGCGAGTGTGATTTAAGAATTGGATATAACGACAACCTCTATTTTGGCGGTCACATCGGATATACGGTTTATCCGGAATACAGGGGAAATCATTATGCAGGTAAGGCCTGCCTGTTATTATTCCAATTAGCCGGAAAGCATAATATGGAATATCTATATATTACCTGTAATCCGGACAATCACGCGTCGAAAAAGACGTGTGAATATGCCGGCGGCAAATTGCTGGAAATAGCAGAGCTTCCGGAAGGGAATGATATGCGCGAAAGCGGCGAGTTTGAAAAATGCATCTATGAATTTACCTTGAATACAAGCGTGATAAAAGACGAATAAAAGGTAAGATGCCCATGGTGTCTGTGTAATGAAAAAATGATAAAATACCATGATGAAGAATGGGGCGTACCTGTGCATGACGACAGGAAACAGTTCGAATTTCTGATGTTGGAGGTTATGCAGTGCGGCCTCAATCGGTACGTTCAGCGATTACTTATGGGGATTTTCAAAGGGCAGGACAATTCTGTACAGGGATCATGCAAAAGGAGAACTTCCGGCTAAAAACAGTCTTTCGGATGAAGTCAGCAGGGAATTGAAAAAACGAGGGTTTAAGTATCTTGGTTCGGTTACCGTATATTCTCACCTACAGGCCTGCGGAATGATTAACGACCATGTGGAAAGCTGCTTCAGGTATCGGGAGGTTATGAGAGAAAGGGACAGGTGACGAATGGAAAAAGAAGTATTGGAGCGGGGGCCGGTATTAGACAAGAAGGGACGTCCGGTTCCGGGATTTTCAAGAAAAAGCACACAGGTATATCAAAGAAGCGCCATTAAAGCGCCGCCGTGGCGCATCAAAGAATGGGATTTTTACCAGATTACCAACGATCGGCTGTGTCTGCAGCTGACAATCGGCCATGCGGCTTACGCGGGGCAGGTCAGTCTTATGCTGTTTGATTTTGCCAAAGGCGAAAAGCTGCTGGATCTCAACCGGATTCTGCCGCTTCCCTTCGGTTCTTTACATATGCCGGAGGATGCGGAACGGGATCATATCCTTGCTTACGAAAAGGGCGGTGTCTCCATGCGCTTTGAGGCTAAGGGGAACGCGCGTGTCCTGACCTGCCGGTGGGAGGACACGGAGGTTTCCTTGATTCTGGAACGCTGCAATCCCGATTCGCTGGTAATCAATCTGCCCTTTGACGAATATGCCCACGCTTTTTATTACAATCATAAGATCAACTGCATGACGGCACAAGGGTACGTGCGAAGCGGCGGAAAGGAATGGAAATTCGATAAACAGGAAAGCTTCGGGATTCTGGACTGGGGCCGCGGCGTTTGGCCGTTTCACAATGAATGGTATTGGAGCAACGGAACCGGTTACCTGAACGGAGAAATGTTTGGCTTCAATCTGGGCTGCGGCTTCGGCAATACGGACACCGCCAGCGAAAATATGCTTTTTTATAAAGGGAAATCCCATAAAATCGGTAAGGTGGAATTCCTGCTGGGAAAGGATTATATGGACCCGTGGCGTATCCGGGACCGGGAAGGAAGAGTGGACCTGACGCTGACGCCGGTATACGACAGGACAACGGCAATCAAGCTGCTATGGGTCAATAATTGCTGCCACCAGATGTTTGGCAGCTTTGCGGGAAGAGCGGTTTTGGACGACGGTCTTGAGTTGAAAGTGGAGAATGTGATTTCGTTTGCGGAGCATGCGGTGAATAATTGGTAGGATAAGGAATCAGGCGTGTACTATAAAATGTGTCCGAAGGAAGAATGTTCCCGTATCTTTCTGGATTTTTATGACGGTGTGTTTGATCCGGTGATGGAAGAATATAAGCCGGTGGAGTTTTAGAGTAATCTATGGCATAGACAACTATCAGTTCTTCAACAGCTATTAACATGTTTGTGGAAGCCGTGTAAGAATGAACCTCTTGCACGGCTTTTTGCGGTAATTCTACAATTTTTGTAGAAAAACAACATTTATTATGATACATTAATTATAGTTGGTAATTTATGCCGCATTAATTTACCGGAACTTTATGCCTGATAGGAAGTGACATAAAATGGAGACCTTTTATCTGATTGATTTTGAAAATGTCCATAATGAAGGAATGGAAAATATAAGTACTCTGGCGCAGACAGATCATTTTGCCAATAGTACTTTATATATAGACTTTTCCAATATACAAAGTATCTTCTTGCAAGGGGATATCGTATGGATGCAGCGGACGTTTTTTGATGGCAGATAGAAGCTACGGCCGTAATGACCGGTGATGGAAACCGAAAGGAATGAGTTAACTGCAGAGTATCAGAATGACAAGTTGAAGCGCATTAAGAGGGAAAGAGGATGTCATTTTTTGAATTGGTTGATGAAAAATTTTTTAATCCGTTTTGTTGTCGCAATAGAGAAATATATATGGAATGTATTGATCTTCTGATTGAGAAATCGAAAGAGATTCCGACTCTATATGAGACAGATGCCAGAAATACATTAATTTTGTATCTGAAAAACTGTGAGTGTGATATCGAGACGGAGAATATCGGGGAGGAGGTCGGCAGTGGGAAAAGTCCGCAGGAGAACGCATCTGCGATTTTGCGGTATTTTCGTATATGCGGCTGGGTCAACCCTCAGGAAATCGGGCGCAGCGGGGATAATATTGCGTCTGTGTCGGCATACTGCAGGAAATTAATCGACGCAATACATAAAATTTTTGACAGAGATGCCAACGGTGCAATCACGAATCACATTTTTTCCATGTATGAGATTTTAAAATCCTCCTTTGAAAAGGACAGTGTCCGGGCGATACGCCCTTACCAGAACATCTTAGCTCCGCTGGTAGAAAATGAGAGTGATTTAAAGAATGACCTGTTGATTTTGAAAGACAGTATTCGGGAGATTATGCGGGTTGTATTAAAGATGGCAGATGCCAACAGTTTCGGGCAGTTTCTGATCAAGGATGAATTGCTGAACCGGTTTTTCAATGATTATTTCTTTATAAAGAAGAGCGGGATGATACCGTCTTACATAGCGGATATCGATCGAATGCTGCGAAAGCTGCGCCGGTCGGAACTCTATGACCGCATGGTTGAGGACTATCGGCAAATTGAAAATCTGGAAAAGACGCGGGCGAAGGAAAAAATTGATCGCCAGTTCGCGGAGCTGGACAGCTTTATTAACCTGGAATATGAGCAGGAAATGGGTTACATTGACCGGAAAATCAACACCTATTACAACCTGTATTCTACCAGAATGATGATGGTGCTCAGCAATAACACAAATCTGGAGCATGAGTTAAACCGGCTTCTGATTTTTATAAAAAATCTGGACGATGAGGACAGGGAAACGGTACTGCGTCAGCTATCCGGGACACACCGCCTGATGAGTATGGGCTATATTGGGAAAAAGTCATTTGAGCGGCGCAAAAAGTCCAATCCAAACCGCAAAACGGCAGGCCTGTCTGTGGGCGGGTTGTCGGAAGAGGAACGACAGCGTTTGACGGATGAGCTGCTGTCTGAGACACCGGATAGATATAGTGTGGAGAAGGTGCAGAAACATTTTGACCGACTGATGGGAGATCGTAAGAGACTGCGGGTAGAGGAGAGCGGGATTCGTACCAGAGACGACGTCATGATGTTCGCCGCCAGTATTATATATTCGGGAACAGCAGGATTTCCCTATGAGGCGGAGCTTGGCGACGGGATGGTAGAGACAGAGGTTGCAAGGATTCGTAAAGTAACGGTGAAGAGGAGAGAACAATGAGTGATATTCGTCTGCAGATTTCTGTAAAGGAAGAGAGCATGAATCTGTTTAAACGGAGCATACGAAAGCTTCTGGAATCGACCTTCATTCTTCAAAGCAAGGATGAAAAATTGTATCAGTTTGTCTCCAGAGAATCAAACCGCCAGGATATTTCCGAGTATCTTCGAATGATAGGATTTGATGTGACTGTCGATGAGAAAACCGGTGTGTGTATGCTCATAGCCAGTGAGGAGGATGCCGAGACGGTGGGGCTGAAACGAGCCAACGTGGTGACGTTTACGACATTACAATACCATCTTTTGTTGGTGCTCTGGAAGGTTTACCTGGAAAATCTCGGTTATAATGAAGGGAATTATGTGACGAAGGGGGACCTGATTGATAAGATTAAATCCTATGGTCTGCCGTTAGTGCGTACGGAGCTGAACGTTGCTTTTCGTCTGTTCAAAAAATACAGTCTGATTAATTTCAATGAAGACGAAGAAGGAGAGGATATGAAAATCGAACTGTACCCCTCCTTGCAGTTTGGATGGGATGTTCTGCAGTTTCAGACAGTTGTGAAAGAATATCTGAAGGAAACCCCGGAGGGTGAACAAGCGCAGAGAGATGAGGATTTTGCAGACCCGGTAAGTTCGGAGTACTTCGAGGAGGAAGAGGAATGATAGCGCTAAAAAAAGTCCGGTTAATCAATTGGTACGGTTTTTCGAATGTGACGGCGCCGATTGGTTTTTTTACGTTGATTGCCGGAAGAAACGGAAACGGAAAATCAGCCATGCTGGATGCCGTCAAGTATGCGGCATACGCAGATACGGTATTTAATAAATCATCGGAGAGTAAGGGGAGCCGGACGTTATCTTCCTATACAAGGGGACTTCTGGACGCTACGGCAGGCACCTATATGCGCCCGGCGGATCGTATAGCAAATGTATACAGTCATATTGTACTGGAGTATTTTGATGAGGTGGAGGAGAAATCCTTTGTTCTGGGAGCAGTGATTGAGACTAATGCGGCGAACAACTGCCAGACATACCGGTACGTAGCGGATCGGTTTTCGCTGGATCAGATGGAGCACACTTATGAGGAGGAAGGGCTTGTTATGCCGTTTGGCGCGTCGGCGCTTCAAAAAAAATACCGGCTGACGCTTTTAAATCGGGAACAGGGACTTCCGCGTTTTATGCAGATGACAGGTTTGAAGTTGAATCTGGGACAGATGCCGACGTATCTTCGGAAATTACGGGGAATCATGTCCTACGATCCGAATGCCAGAATTGACCAGTTTATCAGGGAAAGTGTTCTGGAAGAGCGGAATGTGGATTTTAAGAAGCTGATTGAAGCAAAAGAGAATATTGAGCGGCTGAATGATAACTTTAATATGATTCAGGAGGAAATCAGCGAGCTGGATGGCGTATTGGGAGAATATGATGCGTGGGAGAGCGAAAGTAATCGTCTTCTGGCGGATGATATTCGTATTGTGTATAGAAGTATGAAGGCTTTGAAAGAGGAAATTGAAAAACAGAATACGGAGTGGGAACAGGCACAGAGGGAAAGGGAAGATGCCACGGAGAATCTGAAGATTCTGGAGACGCGAAAACAAGATGTGGAAAAGAGACTGATTAAGGCAAAGATAAATTTGGAAAGTCTGGACAGTATGCGCATGATCACACAAGAGCAGGAAAGGTTGGAAGAGCTGAAGGAGACAGGTAAAGCCTTACTCAAAAAATGCAGGGATCTGGAACAGTTTCAAACGGTTATCAGTGAAATCATGAATCGGTTTTTCGAGAAGGCGGAGCAAATCGCGGACAGGAATATTCTGGCTTCTCTTTGCGGGTACGAGTACACCGCCGCGCAGAAAGCGTTGGCTGTTGCAGGAATGAAACAGAAGACAGATTTGGCCTACGACGAAATAGTGAAACAGATTTTCAGTGTGGAACATGATATCAAGGCATTGGATAAGGGACTGGATACCCAGAACCGGATTCTGGAAGAGTGTAAAAGGCATCAAAACACGTATGGACAGATTCCGGAGTATGTGGGATTGAAAGAGCAGATCAACCGGGAACTGGAGCGGAGAAAAATATCCGCACGAGCGCAGTTTGCCTGCGAATATGTGATTGGCCTGGAGGACGAGGAGTGGCGAGATGCAATTGAGGCGTTTTTAGGTCCCCGCCGTTATACGATTTTGGTGGATCCGGAGTATTATGATATTGCGGACGATGTACTGAATCAATCTGAATACCGGTATGCTCATTTGTTTAATACAAAACTTTTGATGCGCCGGGACGTGAGGGTGGAGGAGGACTCTGTGGTATCTATGATGCAGATCAAGAATCCGGTGGCAAAGCGCTATTTTGAATTTCAACTTGGCAGGATGCATGCGGTATCGCTGGAACAGGTGCGCATGTATGAAAATGCGATTTCCAAAGAGGGACGTGTGGCAGTCGCTATGGACGGTTATTTTCTGCGGTTTGACAGGATTCGTTCGTACTATTTGGGGCAGAAAACTTTTGAACTGAACCGGATTCGGGCGCAGAAGGAAATTTCACGTCTTCAGGAGGAGAAAAAGCAGAAATTGGCCATGAAGAATGAACTTATGGGGCAAAAGAACATTCTGGCACAGAACAAAGAATTTTTCAGGGAATATGATTATGACGCTCACTCAAAATATCAAAGGGTGTCCGGAGAGATCAGAAAATCCCAAGCACAGCTGGAACGTCTTAGAAAGGCGCAGACAAACAATCAGGAATATATTGAATTGAATGAAACCGTAGGGCGTCTTCAGGAGGAACAAAAGGCGATTGCCAAAGAAGTTCAGGAGAATGTCCAGAAAAATATCGAACAGGAGACAGTAATTACGCGTTGCAAAGACCGGATAGAAGATAGGACGGAAAAATTGGGGGAGCAGGAAAAGCAGTATAAGGAATATCAGATAGAACATTACGCGGTTGTGCAGAAAACTGTGGAAGCCTATGAGAAATATCTGGAAAACGGAAGAAAAGGACCAGGCGGACTGTTGGCGGAAGAGACCCGAGGACGTATCCGAAGGAGTATAGAGCAGCATAAAAACAGCTTGGTGCAGCTCCAGGCCGACTATAATGCAAAGCATTCCGGCAATATGCTGCCAAGAGGGACAGAAGGACGCAGAGAGTATGCAGCCAGACGGGACCGTATCTGGATGGATAATCTTCAGGAGATCCGGCAGAAGCTGGAGGAGCAGACCCGCCGCTATGAGGATATATTTAAGAATGAGTTTGTGTTGACGATTCTGAGTTCCTGTGAGAGGGCAAGGGATGATCTGAAACAGATCAACAGAGAGCTGGCAAACTTAAATTTCGCGGCAAAATATGAGTTTGATGTTCACTATGTACGGGACGGATCGGAATATGCAAAGATTATCGAATATGCCCGGTTTCTGGACGAGCGGGAGCAGCTTGGAGGCAGCGAGGAGGGGCAGATGACCTTTGGTATGCTGACGACAATATCCGACGAAGAGGGGGAGCAGCTGGAGAAGGAGATGAAACGGATCGTAAACCGAATCATAGAGAAAAACAGCGAGGAGGCCATATCCCGGTTTGCGGATTACCGAAATTACATGACATATGAAATTCTGATTACCAATCAGGTTTTAAATCGGGCGAAACTGTCCCGACAGACAGGTTATAACTCTGGCGCAGAGGTGCAGATTCCCTATCTCTTAATTTTGGCGTCGGCTCTCCTTCTGATATACAATCAGCGGACCAATTCAACCCGTCTTGTCTTTATTGATGAGCCGTTCGCTAAGATGGATCCGGGAAATGTAAAAAGGATGCTGGATTTTTTACGT